>WBZO01002143.1_pt1 | contig 26944 bp, 29 predicted proteins | sample 5204261 | NCBI WGS metagenome assembly WBZO01 (sample SAMN12412400, study PRJNA552823) | activated sludge metagenome | isolation source: activated sludge from anammox sidestream of wastewater treatment plant... | place: USA: North Carolina | collected 2017-09
CGGGATCGATAAGGACCAGTGGGCAGCATTGCGGAAAGACCCTGTATTTCAGCGCGATCTGGCAGCCGCGATAGATCATGTCAAGAAAGAAGGGGCAAGCGTCAAGCTGAAAGCGCAGCTACAATGTGACGAGTTGCTGAAGACGAGCTGGACGATGATACATGACTCATCTGGCGGCATTCCGCCGTCAGTACGCGCAGACCTCATCAAGCACACCTTCAGGGTGGCAGGCTTGATCGAGCCCCCCAGCGGCACGTCGAACAATGCGCCGACCATGAACATCCAGATCAATCTGTGACCTGATGGCCGAAACGATCAGCTACACGCCGCCGCCGATCCTGAAAGGGTTCATCAAGGAGTATCTGCCTGGTGAGCTGTTCTACAACTGGGTGATTGGACCCATCGGGTCGGGCAAAACCACCGCCATTTTCTTCAAGCTGGCCTACATGGCAGGACTACAGGCCCCGCAGGCGGACGGCATTCGCCGTACACGGGCGGTGATTGTGCGCAACACCTTTCCACAACTGCGGGACACGACGATCAAGTCGTGGTTCGAGTGGTTCAAGGACGGTCAGGCTGGCAAATGGCGTGCGACAGACAAGGATTTTCTGCTGAAATTCAACGACGTCGAGTGTGAAGTGATGTTTCGGGCGCTGGATACGCCGGATGACATCAACCGGGTACTGTCCATGGAGGTGACTTTCGCGATACTGGATGAATTTGTGCACATTCCGCTGGGGATTATGGACGCACTATCCGGTCGGTGTGGTAGGTACCCAGCGAGAAAAGCCGGAGGCCCTACAAACTGGGGGATGTGGGGGTCATCCAACCCTTCCACAGAAGATAATCCGTGGTTTGAGTACCTATTTAACGATTTGCCAGAGAATGCACGCTACTTTAAGCAGCCATCGGGGTTTTCGCCAGACGCAGAGAACATCGAGCACCTACCTGGTGGCAAGGAATACTACACCAACCAGGCGAAAGGGAAGTCAGAGTCATGGGTCAAGCAGTTCATTGAGTCGGAGTGGGGCTTCAGCGCAGCCGGCAAGGCAGTAATCAATACTTTCAACCCGGACATCCACGTCGCCCGCACACCCCTGCGATACGACAAGACGCAGCCGTTGGTTGTAGGCTTTGACCCCGGGTTGGGTGGCAGTGCGTTCATCTTCGGGCAGGAAGACCTACATGGTCGGCTGAAGGTGTATGGAGAACTGGTGCAGGAAGGGTACGGGGCGCGGCGATTGATCGAAGAACGCCTGAGACCGTACTTGAGACGGAGGTTTCCAGAGGCCAGGATCATCATCGCACCGGATCCGGCGGCATCCAACCGAGGCCAGCGCGACGAGAAGACCATCGTGGACGAGCTGCGCCGCCATTACCAAGTCAAGGTGGAGACCAACAACCGGCTGGCGCAGCGCCTGACATCCATCGAGCACTACACGACCCGCCTGACGGACGTAGGGCCTGCATTTTTAGTAGACGGGGCAGAATGCCCGGTGCTAGTGCGGGCGCTCAAAGGGGGCTGGCGGTTCGAGCTGAGCAAGAAGACCGGCGACATGAAGTCGCCAGACCCCGAGAAAAATGCGTACAGCCACCCGGGGGATGCGCTGGGTTACCTGGCGAGGTACTATGTGCGGCAGACAGAGCGGACAGAGCGCTACGCCAGAGTGAAGCTGCCGACCGCGCACGTCCCCATCAACCAGTACCACTTCCGGTAACGGACAGCCATGGCCACACCCGCAGAAGTCCTTGACCAGATTGAAGCCTTGGCGCCGGAAGCGCCGCCGCTCACTCAGGAGGATCTGGCACCCATACGCGACAAGTACCGTCCGCTGTTCGACACGTTCTCGAATGATCGCTTCCAGGCAGAGCAGCGATGGTTGCGCAACCTGCGGCAGTATCTGGGTGTATACGACCCGGAGATCGAGCGCACGCTGGCCAACGGGCGCTCCAGGGCGTATCCCCGAATTACCCGCGTCAAGTGTTTGAGCGTTCTGGCGCGACTGATGAACCTGATGTTTCCCGGCAACGAGCGCAACTGGGCATTGAGTCCGGGGCCGGAGCCCGACGTGTCGCAGGAAGACGCCCTCCAGGCGGTACAGACGTTCCTGATGCGCCAGCAGGAAGCCGGCGTGCAGACGCCTCCGACCGAGGAGGATCTGCGGCAGGCCGTGGTGGAGATGGCCGAGAAAAAAGCTGCGCGCCTGTCGTCCGTCATCGACGACTACCTGCAAGAAATGGGCGGCGACCAGACGCAGGACTACATCAACGTCAACCGGCAGGTCGTGGCGTCGGGGATCCTCTACGGCACCGGCGTGCTGCTGGGGCCGTTCGCTAGAGAGCAGACGCAGACCCGTTGGCAGTTCGACGGCCAAGTGCCGCAGCGCGTCACCGAGATCAAGTACAAGCCTCAGTTCGAGTTTGTGTCGGTGTGGGACTTTTTCCCGGATATGAACGCCAAGAACCTCACGAGTGAAGGCGGCTACTTTGTGCGGCGCATCATGTCCAGGCAGCAGGTGCGCAAGCTTGCGGAGCGCCAGGGGTTCTTTCCGGAGATCATCAGGGAGTATCTGGCTACCGATGGCGTGAAGGGCGACTACAAGCCCCGCCAGATCGATACTGAGCTGCGCAACATGGGGGTGCAGTCCAACGTCAACGCTCAGCCCAAGGAATCCGGAAGGTATGAAGTCCTGACATGGTACGGCCCTGTCGAAGTCAAGCACTTGGTGCTGGCGAGGGCTGACATAGACTTGACTGCCGGCAGTCTGGAGGATGAAATCCCTGGAGAAGTGTGGATGGTGGGCGGACGGGTCATTGCCGTCATGCCATCCCCATGGCATATTCTGGACGCGAACGTGCGCACCTGCCATACCTTTACGTTCGACGAAGATGATACCAGTCCATTAGGTAATGGTCTTCCGGCAGTGATCCGCGACAGTCAGTTGTCTATCTGTGCTGCCACACGCATGCTGCTGGACAACTGTAGTGTAGTGTGTGGACCCAATCTTGAGTTGAACGTAGACTTACTGCGACCAGATCAGGATTTGACGAGTGTACATGCGTATAAGTTCTGGTATCGCGAGGGGGTGGGCGCAGAATCGCAGCAACGTGCGGTACAGAACGTAGGTATTGACAGCCACATATCTGAACTAATGACGGTAATCCGGCTGTTTATGGAGTTTGCGGATTCCGAGTCTTTCGTGGGGCCGGCCACAGGGGGCGACATGTCGCGGGGGCCGAGTGAGCCGTTGCGCACTGCTGCCGGGGCGTCCATGCTGCGAGGGGATGCAGCACTGCCCTTCAAGGATATTGTGCGCAACTTTGATCGCTTTACGCAGTCTGTGATCCAGTCGCTGGTGTGGTTCGCACGACTGCTGGGGCAGCATCCTGACGCAGATGGTGACTACAATGTCATCGCGCGCGGGGCGACCAGCCTGATCGCCAAGGAGATTCGTGGCATGCAGGTCGATCAGTTGGCAGCCACATTGACGCCTGGTGAGATCGAGCATGTGGACGCGCGCAAGCTGGTGCAGCGGCGGTTCGAGGTTCGCGATATGGCGGACATGCTGCTCAGTGAGGCCGAGGTAGCCAACAACAGAGCCCAGCAGCAGCAGATCCTACAGGAGCAGCAGGATTTGCAAGCCGAGCACATGCGTGCAACCATTCGGGCTGAGTTGGCGAATGCGTTCAAGGACATCGCACAAGGGCAGAAGAACGTAGCGAATACTGAGAAGTTGCGGCAGGAAGTAACTGATACCATCCTGGCAGACTTGGCAGGCATACCGGAGAACGGCGTTGAGTAATTTGCATCAGAGTATTGAGGAGTTGACGCAGAAGGTGCGGGCGAACCGTGCCACGCCCGAGATGACGTTGGTTGCCCAGTGGCTGGAAGCGCTGGAGATTGATGCGGTGGAGATACTGGTGGGCTGCACAGTACAAGAGCATGATGCTTGCGCGGCGCGGGTTCGGCTGCTTCGGATGCTGCGCAAGAAGATCACAGAACCTTCCTTTGCAGAGCGGCAAGCGAGATACGCAGGAGAGCAAGCATGACGAACGAAGTAGAGACTGGCGCTGAGTATGACGGTGCGTTCGCGAAGTTCAGTGAGTCTGAGCTGCCGGCGCTGAGTACGGCCCCCAAAGAAGAGGAGCCTGCCGAGGAGGAAGGCGAGCTGGGCGAGGGGGAGTGGGAAGTCCCTGCCGGAGACGAGCCGGCGCCAGGGGGTGAAGAACCTGCTGCGGAGCCGGAGAAAGGCGAGGAGCCTGCCAAAGAGAGTGACGCCGCAGCCGACCTGCTGAACAAGCTGGACGCACTGCTGGAGAGTCGCAAGCAGGAGCAGGCGCCAGCAGCGCCGGAGCCGAAAGAGCCCCCGGCACAGGAGCAGCCTGTCTACACGCCGGAGGAGCAGGCGTTCCTGGAGGAGTACGAGAACGAGTGGGGGGATGTCTCCAAGGCAGAATCACTGAAACGACGTGTTGAGTACGAGAAGCTGGTGCAGTACGTGTTCAACGAGGTGGCGGCTGTACTGCGCCCCATGACGCAGGACTTGCAGGCGCTGAGCCAGGAGCGGCAGAAGGCCCAGTACCGGCAGGTGGTGCCGGAATACGACACCTTGCAGGCGGATCTCGCGGCGTGGACAGAAAAACAGCCGGCGTACTTGCGTGCCGCATATCAACATGTTATACAGACCGGGACTCCAGAGGATGTCGCTGATTTGGTCGAGCGGTACAAGCGTGAAACAGCGGCATCCACTGTGGTAGAATCACCGAAGCAGAAGGCAACTGAGCTGCCTCCGTCCGCCAAAAAAGCGGCCCAGGCGTTGGCCCCAGTCAGTTCCAAGAGATCATCGGTGGTAGCAGCAGAGACTGACAAGAACGACTTCGATGGAGCGTTCGAAAAGTTCGCAGCTATGACTTAATCGGAACTACGAGGGCTGACTGATGGCGAATGTTACTGGTTACGGAGACATCTCCCCTGCTGTTGCAGCGTGGGCGAATGTTCAGATGCTCAAACGTGCGATGCCCTACCTGCACTTTGAGCGCTTCGGGCAGACTTACGCACTGCCCACCAACAGCACCAACACCGCCAAATGGCGGCGTTACTTCCTGACTGGAGCTACCGGTTCTGCTGGCAATGGTTCCGGCAACTTCTTCGTGCCGGTCTCGACTACGCCGCTGACCGAGGGTGTCACGCCTGCCGGCCGTAAGCTGGCCAACGCGGACTACACCGTCACGCTCAACCAGTATGGTGATTACGTCACCATTACGGATGTCGTACAGGACACCCACACCGACAACGTGCTGTCCCAAGCCACTGACATCCTTGGCGAGTCTGCTGCGATCACGCTGGAAGTGCTGCGGTTCAACGTGCTGAAGGCCGCGACCAACGTCTTCCGCGCAGGGAATGTTGCTGGCCGGGCGAACATCATTACGGCGCCTGCACTGGATGATTTCCGCCGGGTGTCTACCGGGCTGAACCGGCAGAACGCCAAGAAAATCAGCCAGGTGATTGCCTCCCGACCGGATTATGGTACCCAGTCGGTGGAGGCGGCTTACTTCGCGGTCTGCCACCCCGACCTGGAGAGCGATCTGCGGTCTATTCAAGGCTTTAAGGTGGTGGCGGATTACGGCCCGCATACATCACCCATCGAGGGCGAGATCGGGTCGCTGGAGCAGATCCGGTTCCTGACCAGTACGGTATGTGAGCCCTACTTGGGGGCCGGCGCTGCCGTAGGTAGCTCAGGGCTTCGGTCTACCTCTGGCAACGTGGACGTGTACCCGATCCTGGTGTTCGGCCGCGACGCCTACGGTATCGTGCCGCTGAAGGGCAAGTCAGCCATGACTCCCATGGTGGTCAACCCGAAACCCACGGCGGGTGACCCCCTGGCGCAGCGGGGCACGGTGGGCTACAAGTTCTGGACTGGCACCGTGATCTTGCAGCAGGCGTTCATGGCGGTGCTGGAAGCCGGCGCGAAAGCCTGATGACTACAGGGGGCTGTAACGGCCCCCTCACTTTTTGATGCGAGGGTTTTGACATGGCTTTGACGACCAACACACTGGCTCAAACCGGAGGTGTGGCCAACCATGCTACCGGGTATGTGGTTACTGACTCGGGCGCGGCTGCTGCGACCACATTCAATGTGGGCTTCAAGCCCCGCGTGGTGCGGTTTCACAACCTGACGGACAGGATCAGTGACGAGTGGTATGAGGGCATGGCTGCTGCCAGCTCACTGCACACTGTTGCAGCAGGTACACGCACGTTGGAGACCACCAACGGCATCACTGTCAACGACGACGGGACGTTCACCGTGACTGCTGTTACAATGGTGGCGAGCAAGTCGTTCGCATGGGAAGCGGTCGGCTGACAGCATCCCCGGAGGTAGCCATGATGTATGGTGAAGGGACCGTAAAGCTGAAGCGTGCTGCGAATGGTTTCGTGGTGTGCTTCAGTGACCCTGAAATCGTTGAGTCCAACAAGAAGAAGGACAAATACGAAGACCCAGAAGTCGCTATGGTGTTTACGGAGATGTCCAAGCTCATCAAGTTTCTGCAAGACAATCTGGAGAAATTGCTTCAGGAAGACGAGTACGACACAGCCTTCATGAAGGCGCTGAAGGAGTAATGTATGGCAACAGAGTTGAAGTCGAATCTGAAGGCGCCCATCGCGGCAGACGAGGAAGGCCGAGTCAGAATTGTTCTGGAGGAGAACGACCAGATTCCTCCGACTGGGCTGTTTGTGGGCGACAACGGCGTCGGCTACATACTGCGTCCCGGCGAGGAGGTTGCTGTTCCTCCGGGAGTGCTGGAGATCCTGAACAACGCAGTAACGTCTGTGCCTGTGGTGGACCCTCAGACCCTGGAAGTTATCGACTACCGAAGCAAGAAACTGTACCCGTTTAGCCGTGTCTGACCGACGTGACGCTACAGGAGCTGCTGGACGAGCTGAAGCAGGGGATACTCAGAGATAGCTCTAGTATCCTCTCTGGCCCTGCTGACTCTTTGTGGTCTGACGAGGCATTAGTACGCTACATCGATGAGGCACAGATGCGGCTGGCCACTATTGGGCTGGTACTCCGCGATGCATCAACGCCTGCCGTCACACAAGTCAAGCTTTCTGCTGGCAAATCTGGGTATACCCTCCACACTTCCCTGCTTGCGATAATCTCTGCTCGATATGAGGGAGATGCTCGCGATCTTATCCGTACCGGGCACGCTGCGCTGTCCGCGTACACGCCGCCCAGTGGCGCGCTGACCTTTGATCCAGAGATGGCTGACCTGCCGCCCGGCAAGCCGGTGGCGTGGGCTAGTGATGAGCAGTTGGACATCAAGTCTGGCCTGTCTGGCATTATGCACTTGCGGGTTTATCCGGAGCCTACGGCGGAGTACACGGGCACAGTGTACTTGCGAACGATCCGCAAGCCTCTGGCGCCACTGTCATTGGACAATCTTGAAGCCTCGCCAGAAGTACCAGAGCAATACCACCTGAGCTTGTTGGACTGGGCGGCCTACCGTGCTCTGCGCAACATCGACAGCGATGTGGGCAACGTCGGCGCAGCGAATGCCTTCCGCGAGCCCTTCGACGAGTTGGTAAGACAAGCCAGACGGGATACACTGCGCAAGTTGTTCGCCCCGACATCGTGGGGGTTCGGCCGCAGCGGGTTTACGTGGGATTCTTGGTGAGGTGAGATCATGGCTACGCCGGAAGAAGAACTGCGGCGACGGCTGAGCGCAACTGTTGTTCGACCTTCGACAGAGATTCCGCAGGCTTTCCGTGAGGCGGGTGGCGGCGTGCGTGGAATTGGCGCTGCTACAGGAGAAGTTATACGCCAGGGAACTATGCGCCCAATAGTCGAGACAGGTACAGCACTTGTAAGACCCGTCGGAGAGTTTCTGCAAGGACTTATTCTTGGGGCACCCTCTGCACCTACTGCACCCGCCCGCACAAGCGCGCAAGCGCCCCGGCTCCCGTCATTGGTGAATGTAACGGCAGCCACACCGCCTACGCCGGCACAACCGCCAGCCCGTCCGCCGCTACGCCCCGGACAGACTGCGCGTCCTTCAGTTACTCAGCCGCAACGTGCTACTGCGTCTACGTTTGGCATAGACAATGTGCCGCAGGGGGGCGGGTTTATCTCGTTCGATGAGCCCCTGCGGGCGTCTACCCTCCAGCAGATGGCGCCGCGCTTGCGCGAGCAGTTGGAGCAGACAGGCGCGATACGCGTTACACCCGAGCAAGGGCGCAGCCTGGCCAGTCAGGCGACTGTGGTGCCGTCCAGCTTCTTTACCGGCGGTACTGGCCAACCAGCCGCCGTGTCGCCGGCACCACAGACCGTCGGACCGCAGCGCAGCCAACTGATTTCTGATCGCAGCCAGGACTTCGATGCTCTGTTGAGGGATCTGGTCAGTCAAGCCACACGCGAGCCCGGCTCGTACGGCGAGCTGTTTCGGCGCAGAGGCGTGTTGGACGCCCTGAGTCAAGTGGCTGGTGTAGCACAGGGTGCAGGGACTAACCTCACTCAAGACATTACGAACCTGCGGGATGTGCTTGAGCGTCGCCGTAGTGCGGACCTTACAGCAGAAGCACAGGCAGCACAGCGTGGTGTCACCACGCGCGGTCAGAATCTTTTATTCGAGAGCGGTGTTTTAGGAGATCTACTTAGGTCGATGACAGAACAAGAGCGCACTGGTGTGTTGAGAGAAGGGCAGCAAGCACAGCTTACTGGCATTCGCGAACAAATTAAATCTACTGAACGGCTCGCTAAGGACAGGCCGGCACAAGAGCTTGCAGGGAATCCTATTGCCCAACTGGGACAACTATATCTTACTGAGCCTAATGCAGAGAGGAAGGCTCAGATTCTCGCGATGGTAGAGGCGTGGGTAAGGGCACAAAACGCAACTCCACTGTTGGTACCTTGATGTATGGCTGTTGCACCCGTCACTGAAGGCGAGCGACTTCGACGGCTGATTGAGGCCCCGATAGTACTTGCGCCGTTGCCGCAACAGGCACTGCCTCAAGCACCTGGCCCGGGCAGTGAGTTTGGGCGGAGTTTCCGGTCTGTACTGGGTGGCACTGTTGGTGGGATAGGGCAGATTGCAGCAGACCTGCCGGGTGTTGGTCCAGACAATGTTTTGCAGCGATTTGGCCAAGAAGTACAGGCGCGAAACGTATCTGGTATCCAGAGTTTGTCCGATGTTGCTGAGCGACCTGTTTCTGCGTTAGGGTCTGCGACAGGTAGTGCTGCGGGCTCCGTTAGTGCCATGGTGGGCGCACGGGCGATTGGTGGCGGACTTACCAGAGCGGCAGCGTTCATACCACATCCGGGTGCAAGGGCTGTCGTTGCCGGCGCTGGACAAGCTATCTCAAGGTTCGGACCCGCGTTGGCGCTGTTCGCACCTTCGGTCTTCGGCATACGCCAACGGCAGATCGCCGACCGGCCAGAGGCAGAGAGTGACCCTGGGGCGATATTGGCAGGTGTTGCCGGTGGCGTAGCCATGGCAGCAGTTGAGCGCTTGGGCGGCGGTGAGCGCCTGGCCAGTATTCTGCTTCGCGAAGGCAGAGAAGGGCTTGCAAAAGAGGTTGGGAAAGCAGGTGCGCGACAGGTTGCAGCAACTGGCGCACTGCGCAACTTGGTCACCGGTCCGGTAGGCCGGACGGCACTGCGGGCAGGACTAACGGAAGCAGCAGAAGGAGTTGTCCAGAGCCCTATTGAACAGCTTGCATCTTTCCAAAACCCGCTGACTGCGGACTCGCTGCAAGAGACTGCGTTCCAGACAGTCATGGGCGCGCTGGGCGGCGGCGGCATAGGTACTGCGTTCGGAGTGCTGACCCCTCGTGGGAAGGATACGGTTGATCCCGGCGCTGTAAGCGACGACGACCTGAAACGTACGGTAGACACGTCGCTGTCTGGCCAGCCTACAGGGCCGCTGGCGTTGCCGGCACCGGGCGCTGTACCTGAAGGGTCTAAATTTGTTGTAGGTGCTGCTGGCCAGACCTACACCGAGACACAGTTCAATCAGATCATGGCGCAGGATCGCGACCTGCGGGACAGCGGACGCTACGCTGAGGCGAACCGCCTGCGGGAACAAGTGTTTGGCGTAGGTCAGCAGCCGACAGTTGTTGCGCCGCCTGCGAGTGATGTGATTGAGGGTGAAGTTCTGCCCTCAGAGGTAGCCGCACCGTTGGCCTTGCCAGCCCCGCCAGTAACACCTGCTGTTGATCTGTCTAGCGTGAAGGGCTTGCCGAAGGCGGTGCGGAGTACGCTCGAACAGGCGGAGACACCGGGAGCACTGGAAGAGGTAACGGCACGCCAGATATACGAGAAGCGTAAGGCTGGCTCCTCTGCGCAGTACGTCAATAGCCCGACCGGCGCGTTGCAGTCGTTGTACCGCACCCTGACAGGGCGGGACAGCGTGCCGACGCAGGAAGAACTCGCTGAACGATTTGAGCCACCGGCTCAACCGCAAGCCACGACCGAGCAGCCGAGCCTGTTCGAGGCAGTGCCTGCTGAGGAGCTGCCAGCGCAAGGCGACCTGTTCCCGCAGGGGCCACAGCAGGTACCACTTGTACCTACCGCCCCACTGCCGGCATCGCCGGGTAAAGCAGGTCGGCGCGGCAAGAAACGGAGTCAGCAGGTAGCACCTGTAGCAGAGCCGCAGCCCCCTGTACAAGCGCCTGTCTCCCCGCCCACACCCTCTCGTGCGGTGCTGACAGCTACGCCAGCGATACGGCGCAGGGCAGCCCAAGCGCGCACCCGGCAAGCAGCATCTGCCACTGCCGAGACAACGCCCCCGCCTGTACAACCGCAGCCCCAAGAGTCTCCACTGCCCCCCAAGCTGTCACCAGCAGAACAGACGGCGAGAGCAGAAGCGGTTGCTCGGCTACGACGGCTGGAAGATCGTGCGACACAAGCCACTGCGCGGCTGTTGGAAGATGACGGCACGATGTCGGAGAGCTTGCGGCGTCGGTACGAGAATGACGTGGATGCCTTCGAGGCGGAACAGGCAGCGTTTGACAGCAAGTATTCTGTCAAGCCTTCGCGCGGGAGAAAGAATCCTGCGGGCACGCACACCGCAGAATCGGTGGTGGAAGACATTCGCGCACGAGTAGGGAAGGCGGTCGGAGCACTGCTAGGCAAGCGCTTTGTTGTTGTACAGACCATACAGGATGTCCGCAACGATATGCGGCGCCGGGGGTCATTCAACGCAGACGCTGTGCAGGATGGCGCTAAGGGACTGTATGACCCCAGTACGGGCGTGAGCTACATTGTTGCCGAGAACATGGCGGCTAGTGACTCAGCGTGGGGCGTGCTACTGCATGAGATGGGGGTGCATTACGGCCTGCGCAGATTCTTGGGGGACAGCGGGTACGCGGGGGTCCTGCGAGATGTTGGGCGGTTTATCGCGGCAGGAGACCCAGCGTTTTTGGCGGCGGCCCGGCGGGTGAACATCGAAGAATCGCTGGGGCTTGACCCGGACGCACCCGACTTCGCGCAGCAGATGGCCGAACGGGTGGCCCAGGACAGCCGGCTGGGCGAGGAAGTCTTGGGGTACTTTGCGGAGAACCCCAACAATCACAACCGGTCGTTATGGCGGCGTACTGTAGTGGCAGTGAAGAAGTTTCTGCGCCGCGCAGGGCTGGACATCCCGCTCAGTACACAAGATGTCATGGATGTGGTCCATGCGTCGATTCGCAGCGCTGCGAATGAGCAGGTACCCGGCAGCGCCCAAGCCATGGAGCGGGACGCCCGCGAAGCGCTGGAAGACTTTGGCTTCCGTGCAGTGCCTAACGCCGACGGCACTGTAGACATCGTGAACGCGGTTGGCCGGGTGGTGGCGGATGAGGACATCCCCACTCAACTTCAAGTGGCGGCGGCGCTAGTTAAATACCCTGGCCTGTCGGACCAGTTAATGGACGACATTACGAACACAGGCCCGCTTTACTCCCGTAGTACAGCAAGTGGGTCGCTGTCGGACAGCTCTGCGACGGCGTTGCAAGACTTGGGGCAGGCCGCGAATGCTGCCAGAGTGGTAAAGGCGCGGGCGCTGTCGTTGTTGACGGGGGGTACTGGTAGCGCGCCCAGTACACGGGCGCTGCGGATGATTGCATCGTGGGCCGACAGGAACACATTGGTGCAGTTGTTTGACCGGCAGTTCGGTGGTGCGTTGCAGCGGAATGCTCAGACGTACGCCAACCAGGAAGTTACTGCCGCGCGGTTTGGACAATTGTTCAACAGCACATATCAGCGGCTGGAGCGGCTGGAGCGAGAAGACCGCACCACCTACAACGCGATCAGCAAGTTGATGCAGGCTACTGAGATGAACATGGACCCGCGCAAGACGTGGGAACAGCACACACATCTGCACAATGAAAAGCCTGAAGATCAGGCTGCGCTCAAGAACAAGCTGTCTACGTTTCGCCAGGCATGGGGCAAGTTAAAGCCTGCACAACGCAAGATTTACGAAGACCTGGTGGCGATGAACGAGACCACCTATTTCGCCGATATGGCGATGACCATGCGCACCATGGTGGCGGGGCAGCCGGTGGACGCTGCGACACAGGCCGTGTTTGCAGCGGATGCGTCAGAGGCGTTTCGGAATGACCCGAACACGCACGAGAATGTTGACGCCGCGCGGGCGTACTGGAAGGGTGTACTCGACAGGTACACTACGGCGTTGTCCGCGTACACGACGGCTGAACGTGGCAAGCTTCCTGAGCGAGAGCCCACGACGCCAGAAGATCAGGCAGCGATTACGGCAGCGTTGAAAGGAGTTACAGACAAGGCGCAACGCAAGCGCATCCGCCGCATGTTGACGGCGGGTAGACAGACTGGCCTGAGTGCCGAGCAGAGCGCGAAAATCGCACAGCTCAACATGCTGGATGCCCAGCTTGAAATGGTTGGGCGGAATTTGGAGGCGATAAAACAGTCGCCGTATTTCCATTTGGGGCGGTTCGGCAATTTTGCTGTAGGGTTGACAGTCCGGAAGGATGCAGAAGGCAATCCTGACCTCGCTGCGATGAAGGAAGTTGTCGGGCGGTTGAGTGATGCGTTTCCAACGATCAGTATGCGGGCGGATGCCGACAGCCCGGCGGTATACGCACGCTTCGAGTCTGCGGAGAGCGCACAGACGTTTGTTGACGCCGTGGCGAAACTCCGCGATGAGGGGTTGCTGGACACTACGGGGGAGAGTGGCGGGTTTTTCGCCGAAGTTAAGTCGTCAGTGCTGCAACGTGCGGTAGGTCCGGCGTGGCTTGAGAATGTGATCGCCAAGATTGCAGAGGATACTGATGACCCGGACGCCACCAACCGGTTTATCGCAGATCTTCGGTCAATCTATCTTGAGTCGTTGCCGGATCGGTCTACTGCGCGGGTGATGGCGCACCGGAAGGGGCGGCAGGGATACAGTACAGACATGGTGCGCAGTTACGCTCACCGGATGCTGGTGGCTGCCAATCACATCGCGGGGCTGGCGGCAGCGCCTGTGAGGCAGGATACGTTCCGGGATATGCAGCAAGCGATTGTTGCGAAGCAAGCGGGCGAGTCGGTCGATGTGGATGAGCTTGACCGAATGCGTGTCATCGTTGACGAATTCAAACAGCGGGATCTGGAATCAGCAGAGCCTACACCGCAAAGCCCGATGCTGAGCATGCTGCGTGCCGTCAGTCACGTATTTTTCCTGGGGCTGTCGCCGGCGTACGTGCTGATGAACGTCATGCAGGTAGGTGTGCTGGGTGTGCCCGAATTGGCGAAACGCTTTGGTGCCAAGAAGGCGACCTCGGCTGTGGCGGCTGCATTGCCGGACGCCATCAAGGTAGTACGGGCAGCGCTGCGCGAGGGCTACAAGACCGGCGGCCTGGTAGGCGCCTCTGAAATGGTCATCACGTCAGAAGTGCTGGCCAATGCCGGGCTGTCACCGGAGCGCGTGAACTATCTCGTCGAGATGATGGGTACCGGCAAGCTGGACATCGGTACCGCAACACGGGAAATGGGCCGGTTGGCTGCTGGAGAGGTTACGAGTGATCGCACTGTTCGGCTGAACTCTGGGCTGAAGGTGCTTACCAGCTTCACACTGATGTCTGAGATTCTGGCTCGGACTACGGTCGCGCTGGCTGCCAGAGATTTGCACGGGGCGAAAGGTATCGCAACCTATGCCTCGCGCGTGATCGATAACTCTATGCTGAACTACAACGCCTACGCGATTGGGCGTGCTACAGGCGCCAAGGGGGTTCTTAACGGACTTACTCCGGTCGCGCTGCAATTTCACCAATACTCATTCCAGGCATTGGGGCGACTGATAACCGAGACCTACAATGCGTTCTCTCGCAGTCAGGGTGTGACAGACGAGCAGCGGGCGGAAGCGCAGCGGTTTCTGAAGTCGCATGTTGCCGCTATTACACTGCTGGCAGGTACGATGGGCCTGCCGTTCATGACGGTAGCCGCGAGGTTGTCGGACATGCTGTGCGAGATGTTTGGCGATCAGCCGTGCGACACCAAGGCGTCTCTGCGGAATTTCACGCACGACGTATTCGGCGCAGACATTGAGCCGATTATTTCACGTGGAATCCTTCGTGTCATAGGAGGTGATCTGTCCAGCCGGGTCGGCGAGGCTGACCTTCTGCCCTTCAGTCGTTTCCTGGCGGATCGCCGGACACTGGACGAGAAGCTACGAGACCCCATCCTATCAATTTCCGGGGCGACGGGTGGTATGTTGTCCAACATTGTTGCTGGCGCCCAGAAGGTCGCAGATGGTGACTGGCTGGGGGGTGTGCAAGCCATGATGCCTACGGCGCTGAGAGGCCCAGTGAAAGCCTACAGCCTGTCCACCAAAGGATTCACGGACAACAGCGGCGTGACGCTGCCGATGGAGCCGACAGCCACTGACAAGCTGGTGGCCCTGCTAGGCATCCAGCCCGGCAAGGAGGCGGACTTTATGCAGGCATCGCGTGCACAGCGGCAGAGAACGAGTATACTCTCTCGTGAACTGTCCGTGATTCGCAAGAATATCGTGAAAGCCATCGAGCAACAGGACCGCGAGAAGCTGCGTGAGTGGGGCCGCAAAGCTGCTGAGTTCCAGCAAGCGAACCCTACTGTGGACATCATGCAGGGGGTGACCAGCTCGCTGAGGCAACGTCAACGTATGAGCGCGTTGAGCACGGTGGGCATCCTGCCGGGGGCGAATGTGAGGGATATTGGCATTCAGGAGCGCACGCGGTTCTTCCAGCCAGGGGCACAGTGATGCCAAAAGCACCCGCAGAAGTGACGTGGACGATTCGGCAGGGCCGTACTTTCAAGTATGTGGTGCGGCCGGAGAGCCTTCCGCTGGTGTACAAGCCGATTACCGCCATTGCGCAATCCGCCCCTGTATCCATTACCGCTACTGCCCACGGGCTGGCCACAGGCTGGGGTGCGGCTGTGACCAATGTGGGGGGGATGACCGAGCTGAACGCTACGGCTAACGCCCTGCGGGAGGCGGACTTCAAGCCTGTCACTGTTGTGGATCCAAACACAATCACGATCAATTCAGTGGACGCCGCAGGGTTTGATGCCTACACCTCTGGAGGGCATCTGGTGTATTACACACCGGTGTCACTTGCCGGCGCGGTCGCGCGACTGGATATTCGTGATACCGTGGGTGGCACGCTGCTGTACCAGATGTCATCCACGTTGGGCAATATTGTGATCGACGACACGACACACACTATCACAATAACTATTCCTGCCAGCGCCACAACAGGGTTTACGTTCCTGTCAGCAGGTGGCGATCTGGAGGTAGTCTACCCCGATACATCTGTTGACGAGCTTCTGCGCATCAGCATAGAAGTAGTGGAAGAATTTACGACATCTGCTTGACGGAGGATAACGATGGCACTTGTACTTACTAACAACGGTGAAGGTGATATTCTGGCTGCTGCTGTCGCCAAGGCAGCGGCAGAGAATCTTGTGCTGCGGTTGTATGTCAACGACGTTACGCCGGCTGAGACCGATACAGCCGCTACGTATACTGAGGCGACGTTTACCGGGTACTCCGCCATTACGTTGACGCCCTCCAGTTGGGTAGTCACGGAAGGTGCGCCGAGTAGCGCGGCGTACCCGCAACAGACATTTACGTCCTCTGCGAACCAAGCGGCGCAGAGCGTGTATGGGTACTACTTGACCAGGGTTACTTCCGGCAGGATCGCATGGGCCGAGCGGTTCCCTTCTGGCCCGTATGTTATTGCCAACAACGGGGATAACGTCAAGGTTACTCCGAATTTCACGTTGGATTGAGGTAGAAAATCAGTGCAGGACATCATTCAGCACCATCTTGGCGCCAAGATAACCTACACTAGCGCAGGATTCTCAACAGGTAGTGCCGCGTTTGGATGGCTCGCCGATAACTATCACGCATTGGCTGCGCTGGGGGTGATTGTCGGGATGTTCGGTGTATTTATTGGGGTAGGGATTCAAATCTATACTGTGATCCGCACGCGGCAGTATGCAAAGGAATCTGCACGCAGAGCAGAGGAACTGCACAACGCACAGATGGCGAGACTGCACGATGGCCGTTGATCGCCCCAGAGGACAACTCTCGCAACCGCACGTGTACGAGCACCAATACGTTGGTTTGACACGTGCGCAGATTGACCGCGCCGCTCTTGAGAGGGTAGCGCACTATTCCCAGCCGGCCTATCCTGGGCTGGAGGGCCAAGCCGCCTTGCTGCGTGATGCGTGGCAATGGGTGGCGAGACGGAGCGCGAATGACACCTGAAATACTGAACAGCACCATCTTCCCGGCGGCGTTCTCATTGCTGCCGGCCGGCATGGACTCCGTTCAGGCGCGAGCGATGCTCCTGGCCATCGGATTGCAAGAGTCCAAGCTACGCTATCGTGCGCAACTGGTGGGCGGCGCAGTCAACTGGTGGGAATCCCGCAACCCGCCGGCACACGGATGGTTCCAGTTCGAACGCCCTGCGATCGGCTTGCTGCTTAAGCACGCCGCAACCAAGCTGCTGTTGGAGCGGGTGCTAACCGACCTGGAATATCCTGCGGATGACTCGATCCTGCATCAGGCGCTGCGTGACAATGACCTATTGGCGGTATGCTTCGCCCGGGCGCTGCTGCGCACGGTGCCGGAGTCGCTCCCCGAACAGCGCGAGCAACAACGAGGGTGGGAGCAGTACCTGTGGGCGTGGAGGCCCGGTAAACCGCACCCTGAAACATGGGCTGAAAATTGGAGGAAGGCATGGACGGTCGTGCTCGCGAACTGATCGATATTCTTCTGGCGCTGCTCACCATTGGGATTCTGGTGGTAGCGGTGTTCATGGCGCCGCGTTCGGATGCGCTGGACAATTCATCCCGGGTGCCGGTGCTGCTTTACCACCCGCAGATCATCGGCCACAATTGCAACGCCGATGATACTGACGTGCTCGCGCTGGAGCGCGATCTGGCAATCCTGCGCGAGGAAGGCTTCAGCGTCATACCCGCCAGCGCTGCGGTGGGCTGGTATCTGGGCTGGCAGTCCGGCGACAGCCTTCCAGCCCGGGCGGTAGTGGTCACCACCGACGACGGGCACGACCGTAACTATCTGCGCACTCCGAACCAAATCCGCGCATGCTCAGGTAATCTGCCGAGCGTGCGTGAGCTGGCAGAGCGCTACCAGGCGCATATCACCCTGTTCGTCATCGGCTCGCCCGCCGCGCGGGAGGCCATCAAGGCGGGTGTGCACAGTGACAACTGGTGGTGGGAGGCACAGCACCATCCACTGCTCGATGTGCAGAATCACAGCATCGACCACGAGCACAGCCAGATCACCCACCAGATCAGCGATCCGGAGATTCCGGCGTTGCTGCCGGCCGCTGGCCATGCGGACGGGCAGTGGCATGGCCGGCTGGATCCGCTGCGCTGGAACAACTGGGCGAGCGCTGATCTCGCATTCCGCGCTGCGGCCAAGTACATCGAGCGGGAGAGCGGCTGGCCGCCGCAACTCGTTGCCCATCCGATGGGGGTGGTGAGTCCCTACGTCGAGCACATTTATTTCTCGTCGTTTCCTGGGCGGTATCCGACCTACGCGGCATTCTGCACCGAACTGCCGGAGCGCTACATGACGCTGCGATCGCGGCGGTGGTGTCTCCCCCGGATGACGCATCTAGTGAGTTGGCGGACTGGCGAGGAATTGCGGGCGATTTTGCGGGGCGCGGAGTAATAGGCGCACCTGGGCATATGTGCAGGTGCGGGATCTGATGACGATGGGATCGGATTGAGCAAACAGCGCTGGCTCGACATCGCCGAAATCGTGGATGCCTACAGGGTATTCCCTAGGTTGCTATTGCTCGGCGCCGGGTGGTTCCTCGTCGCCTATTCCTTCCGCGCATTGGATGCTGTGATAGAGTTGGCCGGCACGCTTAACGGCGCGACAGACACAGCGGCGATCATCCAAGCGGTAGTCGGCGGCGTGCTTGGAGTCACCATCCCGATGGTTGGCCAAGTGTTTGCCAAGATTTGCGACGTGTACCTCAACACCGGGAGGAGGTGGGAATGACCAGAATCAAAGCCCTCATCGCCGGCGGACTGGTGGCTGTGGTCCTCGCTGTGGTTGGCGTCCAGCATCTGCGGCTTGGCATGGCGCAGAGTCGGGCAGAGACCGCAGAGGCCGCACTCGCATCCTGCAAGCGCGAGCGCATGACACTGGTGGATGCGGTCGAGCGCCAGAACGCCGCCATCGCCGAGATGAAAGCCAAAGCCGATGCCCAGGCCGAGCGGCTGGCCGCAGCCTCTCACGACGCCGCACAGGCGCGCAGAGATGCCGAGGCAAGGGTAAGGCGCATCATGGCTCAGACAGTCCCGCAGGAGTGCGCTGCCGCGGTGCAGTGGGGTGCTGAGAAGGCCGTGGAGCTATCAGAACGGTGGAGGATGTGATGGCTCCAAAGGTGGCAGCGTTATATGTTCAGCCAAACGGTTGCTATGCGGATCTACCTGGAATCGACTTGTGGCCTGAGAATAGAGACGCCAGGAAATACACAGGTCCGTTCCCAGTTGTCGCGCATCCGCCATGTCAGTTGTGGGGCGCCTTGGCGGCCGTAAACTATGCTAGATGGGGCGGTGAGCACAACAGGCCAGGGAATGACGGTGGATGTTTCCTCAGTGCATTGTCTGCTGTGAGACGCTGGGGCGGGGTTTTGGAGCATCCGGCAAAATCACGAGCATGGGCTAAATATGGGATAACCAAACCAACTAAGCCAGGATGGCAGCGCTCTGTCGATGGCGGTTGGGTATGCGAAGTATGGCAGAGCGCCTATGGACACAGAGCGAACAAAGCAACATGGCTGTATTATTTCGGAGTTAGACCGCCTTTCGATCTGCGATGGGAAAGGCCAAAAGGGACACACCAAGTCGGGCATTATGACCAGAGGGGGAAGTCTGCCAACAAGCCTACGTTATCTAAAGCAGAGGCTAATGCTACCCCTCCGGAATTCCGGGATGAGCTGATTCGGCTTGCACTGTTGTCTACGGTGCCGCAGGAGTGCGCTGCTGCCGTTCGGTGGGGCGCTGAGCAGGGCGCCAAGCTGGCTGAGAGGTGGATGTGAAACGCTTTCTGCTCTTCCTGCCACTCCTCGCTGGCTGCGCTGCTGAGCCGGTCATTCGCACGGTTGAGGTGGAGATACCTGTCGCCGTCGATTGCCCTGCACCGCCCGCCCTGATGCGCCCTGCGCTGCCCCTGGCCGACATCACTGCCGACAGCTCACCCGCTGATGTCCTGCGCGCCTACGCGGCCACAGTAGAGGCGCTGATGGGATATTCGCTCGAACTGGAGGAATTGCTCGCTGGGTATAGAGCGACCGGAAATGCCAACACAGATTAACCTGCCTCCTACGCCTTGCATAGCGGCCAAGGCGAGACACGAGCGTTTCGTGTCACGGGGCATTTAGCCGCGCGGAGAATGCAAGCAATGAAAGACCAACACGAGAAAATCAGTGGGTATCGTGATCTCAGCCAGCAGGAGATCGACCTGATGAATGAGGGCAAGGCACTGGCCGAGCAATGTGGTGCCTTCATCGCCAAACTGGAGTCTATCGGAGACACGGATAAGAGATCCGTCGCCCTCGGCAAGACCAACTTGCAGCAGGGGTTCATGTGGGCGGTTCGCAGTGTGGCACGACCTACCACCTTTTGACGGGCTCGCCGATGGCTACCGCAAAACGTCTGGCGATTAGGGTCTGCGCCCGCACTCTGTGGTGTGCCGGAGTTGCGATTCACCAAGTGGGTTCACTGGTCCACGGGCTGGGGCGGGCTACGCTCCGGTTGGCACACCGGATGGACACCACGCTCAACAAGTTCTGGTAAGCCAGAAATGCGGTACAATCGTCAGACGTTGCACGGGTCCGCAAGGACCGGCCCAGCGGGCGGTGGCCTTAAACACCCGCAGCAGATGGCGTGTCCTCCTTGCGTGCTGAATCTGCCGGCTGGCCCACGAGACGGGCTTTACTTGCGGAGGTCGCTGTGCCACTGAAGAAAGGCTCATCCAAGGAAACTATCTCTGAAAACATCCGGCGGCTGATGCACGAGAGCAGGCCACAGAAACAAGCTGTGGCCATTGCCTACAAAAAGGCTGGCAAGTCGCAGAAGAAGAAATAGGAACTGATCTGAGTGTACCGCTTCGCTGACAACGCCGCCGACGGCGGACTTTCAACTGCGGCTGAGGGACTTCTTTCTCCAGAAGCCAGCGAGTTCCTTCTTGATTTCGCCCGAGAGTGCGACCGCGCCGCCGACTATGCCAACACCGCCCACGACTGGGCAGTAAGATTGAAGGGGAACTGAATGGATTTCGAGCAGCTATCCAACGACTATGTTGATGACTATATCGCCGAGGCCATGCTGGCGCGGGAGATGGAGTGGTTTCACTATGATGTGGACAGGCGGAACTTTATAGATATGCTGGAGACATTGCCTGCTGATGCAGTTGAGCAGCGGGAAGACCTGAACCGTAGGATCCAGGAAATATCTGTGCAGATGGCGATTGTAGAATGTGTATACGGCGCGCTCAAGCGACGTATCCGCGACCCGCAGGGGCACGCCGCCGCTATCGAGAGAGTTAGGGCCAAGCGAGACGCCGCAAGGTAAACCATGCCCCAGGCTATTGCTGTTGCGCACGCTACCAGCCCCTTCGTCTCTGCCTACCCGTGGAGCGGCACGGGGTTTGGTACGAAGTTCAGCAACCCGGCCACACTGCCGGCAGGTATCGGCAGAGGCGTAGCGTTCTCGCCGGCTGGCGATGCTATTGCTGTTGCGCACGCTACCAGCCCCTTCGTCTCTGCCTGCCCGTGGAGCGGCACGGGGTTTGGTACGAAGTTCAGCAACCCGGCCACACTGCCGGCAGGTACCGGCTACGGTGTAGCGTTCTCGCCGGCTGGTGATGCCATTGCTGTTGCGCACGCTACCAGCCCCTTCGTCTCTGCCTACCCGTGGAGCGGCACGGGGTTTGGTACGAAGTTCAGCGACCCGGCCACACTGCCGGCAGGTACCGGCAACGGTGTAGCGTTCTCGCCGGCTGGCGATGCTGGCAACGAGTACGTCGCTACGGGCGGAGCACAATCTGGCGGTTCCGCAGACATCCAGTTTGGCGTCGCTTACGTTGGTACAGGTGGGGCACAGGCTGGCGGTTCAGCCACAATCGAAGTCAGCCACGCCTACGTCGCGACAGGCGGGGCACAATCTGGCGGCGCAGCCGACATCCAGTTCGGTGTCGCTTACGTTGGTACAGGGGGCGCCCAGTCGGGCGGTACAGCCACAGTCGAAGTCAGCCACGCCTACATCGCTACAGGCGGAGCACAGTCCGGGGGCTCCGCAGACATTCAGTTTGGCGTCGCTTACGTTGGTACAGGGGGCGCGCAGTCCGGCGGAACGTCTACCAACAACGGCGGTGAGTACATCGCCCAAGGCGGCGCTCAGTCCGGCGGCTCCGCAGACATTCAGTTCGGCGTCGCTTACGTTGGTACAGGGGGCGCCCAGTCGGGCGGTACAGCCACAGTCGAAGTCAGCCACGCCTACGTCGCGACAGGCGGGGCACAATCTGGCGGCGCAGCCGACATCCAGTTCGGCGTCGCTTACGTTGGTACAGGGGGCGCCCAGTCGGGCGGTACAGCCACAGTCGAAGTCAGCCACGCCTACGTCGCGACAGGCGGGGCACAATCTGGCGGCGCAGCCGACATCCAGTTCGGCGTCGCTTACGTTGGTACAGGGGGTGCGCAGTCCGGTGGGGCGGCAATCCACAGCTACGAATATGTCGGCACCGGCGGCGCCCAGTCGGGCGGCACGGCGGACGTGGTGTACACGCAGGTGGTACCCACGCAGAGCATCAGCGGCAGCATCCGCGTCCAAACTGTTGAACAGTCCATCCGTGTACGAGTGGCTACGCCGGACATCCGCGTGCAGACCGCCACAAATAGCATCCGCGTCCAAACTGTTGAACAGTCCATCCGTGTACAACTGCTATTGAAGGCAGCCTGATGGCCAGACATCTCCCCACAGCCGTACAGACCGACATCACCGTCCGCTACGGGCCGTGGCCCAAGGGCATGAACAACCGCCAGCCGGACTATGCCCTACCGGAAGGCACGCTGCGCAACCTGGTGAACGCCGATGTTGATAACTCCGGGCGGCTTCGGCGGCGTGCGGGGTATGTCAAGGTGTTCGGTGGTCTCGGCTGCAGGGGTGGCTTCAGTTGTCCGCTGGGCACATACTTCATCCACGGTACCGACCTGTGCCGGCTCAATGACGACGACACCGTGACGGTGCTGCTCGCCGGCGTGACCGGCCCCACGCCGACCTACGCTTTCTTCAACGATGTCGTGTACTTCAGCGACGGCCTGATCACGCGCACCATCACGGCAGCCGGCGTGCAGCCGTGGGGCATTCCGGTGCCCGCCACGCCGGTCGTCTACACCAGCGCAGGCGCCATGCCGGCAGGTACCTACCTGGTGGCGGTGACCAGCATCGATGCCGCCGGCAGGGAGTCGGGTGCCAGCGGGCTGGCGACGGCCACCATCGCCAAAGGAACGACAGGCAGCCTGGTGGTGACCGGTCTGCCGTCTGCGCGGAGCATACGGGTGTACGCGAGCACGCCCAACGGCGCGACGCTGTTCCTGGCAGCGGAACGCAGTGCCGGCACGACTGCCGTCACGATCGCAAATGCCGAGCTGGGCACTGGTGCGCCGCTGGCGACGCGCGACATCTGCCCGCCGCCTGCCGGTCACATCATCCGCGAACATGCCGGCAGGATTTACATCGCCGCCGATCGCGTGCTGTGGGTGACGGAGCCCTACGCTCCCGACTGGGTGAACGCCATCAGCGGCTTCATCATGCAGGCCGCCCCCATCACTGTGGTCGAGCCCGTGGAGACGGGGCTATGGGTAGTCTCGGATCAGACGTACTTCTTCCGGGGTGACGGTCCCGAGAACTTCGACGTGCGCCCCCGGCTGCCCTACGGCGCGGTGCCCGGCACCGGCACAAAAGTCCCCTACACGTCTGACGTGGTGTGGTACAGTAACCGTGGACTGGTACTTGCTTCGGGAGACGGTCAGGTGAACAATCTTCAGGAACAGAATGTGGCACCGCATGCCGGCACCGCAGGTGCCACGCTGGTGCGCGAGCACGACGGCCTGCGGCAGGCCGTGGTCAGTGTGCAGAACGCCACGATGTCCAGTCTCGCCGCGACATCGTTCATCGACATGGAAGTCGTTCGCAAGGCCGGAGGTCACCAGCCGTGATTGAGACATTCGCCCCGCACTTTACCTACACCTTTCAGTATTTCCGGCCTGACGGTCGCCCGGGCTGGGAGTGGACGCAGCGCAACCTGATCCCCATCGAGGGCAGGGACTACCTGCTCGCCGCCGCGCTGCTCGGCGGCTCCCAGTTCAGCACGTGGTACATCAGCATCTACAGCGGCGGCTACACGCCGCAGCTGACGGACACCGCGGCCAACTATGTGGCGAACGCCGGCGAGATCACGACGGCCTACAGCGAGGTCAACCGGCCGACGCTGGTACCGGACGCGCCGGGGTCTGGATCGTTCGTGAACGCCGGCACTCCGGCCGTGTTCACGTTCACCGCGGACACGACGGTGCGCGGCGGCGCCATCCACAGCAGCGCCGTCAAGGGTGGCACCACCGGCATCCTGCTGTCGATCGTCGCCGCGCCGACGCCCAAGATCGTTGAGGCTGGCGGCCAACTGAAGGTGGTCACCGGCCTGTCTCTGGCATCTTCCTGAGGACATCCCATGGCTTTGTCTACCTATGCCGGCAACCTGGTCCTTGACTGGTTGCTATCCGCCGATGCCGCTACGCGGCCTACCGCATGGTACTTGTCGCTGCATGTCGGCGACCCCGGCCTGACCGGCGCGAACGAGCTGGTCATCGCTACCGATGCCGACTACGTGCGCAAGGCTATCACCTTCGCCGCGGCGGACGCCAAGCAGAAGGCCACCAGCGCATCGGTGACCTGGACGGCAGCGGTGGGCGCCACGACGTACATCGTGACGCATGTCGGCATCTGGGACGCCCTGACTGCCGGCAACTTCCTGGCCTACGGCGCCCTGGCCATCCCCGAGACCATCGCCGCCAGCGGATCGTTCAACCTGGCTGCGGGTCGCGGCATCTCGACCATTTCGTGAGGACATAACATGGCAGTCCAACTGAGTTCCGGCCTGCGCGACCACATGCTGATCTCGGGCAGCTTCAAGAGCGGCCTGGACGGCGGCGTTCTGAAGATTTACTCGGGCGCGATGCCGGCCAACGCTGACGCCGACAGCTCGGCGCTGATCGTGCTGTGTACGATCTCCCTGGACGACACCGGCAGCGGCATGACATTCGCCAGCACGGTCACCGCTGGCATTCTGACGAAGAACCCCGCCGAAGTCTGGCGCGGTCTGATCCAGGCGACGGGCACGGCGACGTTCTTCCGCTGGATGGCGATCGGTGACACCGGCGCTGCCAGTACGACCGCCAAGCGCGTGCAGGGTATCGTCGGCGTGGCCGGCGCCGATCTCAACTTCAGCAGCGTCAACTTCGTCAGCGGCAACTATCGGGTGATCGACTCGCTGAACGTCGCGCTTCCGTTGGTGTGATATGTTTGTTGCTTTCACATTCAACACAAGTCCGTTCGTAGCGGTATATCAGTTTGATCCTGTCCTTGGGTTTGGACTAAGACTTGACAATCCATTGCCACTGCCGAACAGCGCTGGATATGATGTCGCAACTTCTCCATCCGGTAACGCTATCGCCATAGCGCATCCGAATTATCCGTATGCGGCGGTGTACCAGTTCGACAATGCTACCGGCTTTGGAGCGAAGTTCGACAATCCTGCGATGGACCCTGACAGCGAAGGGATTTCAGTTGCATTTTCTCCTTCCGGAGATGCCCTAGCAGTTATAAATTTCGAGCCGGCAGGACTATCGGTATACTCGTGGTCTGACGGCGGTTTTGGTACTAGATTTGCAGACCCTGATCCTCCGATAGTGGTCTCTGGTTTTTCTGAAGCTGTATTTTCTCCAAGCGGAAATGCAATTATTGTTGTGGGAGACTTGTATGTTCAAGGATATTCGTGGTCATCTGCCGGGTTTGGAGCAAAATTTATTGGCCCTGATCCGCCACCGCCTACAGGGCTGTACGGGGATGTAACTTGCGTTACAGTTTCGCCTTCCGGCAATGCTGTTGCCGTAGGGACAAGTATATTTCCATACATTGCGGTATATGCTTTTGACGATACTGTAGGATTTGGTGCGAAATACGATGATCCGATAGGTCTTACAGAAACTGTTGCGGTTTATAGTATTGCCTTTTCTCCTGACGGCAATGCGATTGCTATCGCACATAGAGACAGCCCTTACATATCAGTGTACCCGTTCAATAGTGCTACAGGATTCGGCACTAAATTCGACGATCCTGCAATAGCTATACCTGGCGTTGCGACCGATGTTGCTTTTTCGCTAGATGGAAGTGCTATTGCTATTGCGCATAACTTGTACCCTTACATTTCCGTGTATGCGTTCAATAGTGCTACTGGCTTCGGGGCAAAGTTTACTGATCCCGAACTACCCCACACTACGAATGGAAACAGCGTTATATTTTTTCAGTCTAGCCAAGCTCCTGGATTGTTCTGGAAAAACTTCCGCCGGAGCATTGAGTTTTGACATCCCTCGTCAAGCCGATGCTGTTCACCTACACGCCGGCAACACTGGGGCAGCCGCAAGTGCGCGCCCAGCCGGCACGGCCTGCCCGCACGGTGGTGATGACGATACCCGTGCGTACGACCACGGTTGTCGATCCGTCAGGGTCTGACTCTCTCGACGCCGCCCTCACCGGCACCATCGTGACCTACGTCAACATGGAGGTGTTCGTCACCTACCCCGCCACGCCGGCGATCCCGGGGTCGCCCGCCATCCCGCCGACGCCGGCGCAGTACAACGTCTTCTTCGACCGCGCGTGGAACAGCGCGGCGGACAGCATCGCCGTCATCCCGCCCGGCAGCTACGTCGAGTACAAGGTCAGGCCCGGCAGCTACGGCGTATTCGTCGGGCTGGCCAGTCCTTCGGTGTACTCCACGTCACCGACCAGCTACGCCTATGGCGTGATGACGGACTCCAGCGGCATCCGGGTGATGGAGTACGGCATGCCGGGCGCGCTGCTGGCCAGCTACAACACCTCGGAGATAACGCTGCGCGTCATCCGCAGCCTGTCCGGCAAGGTGTACTACCAGGTTCTCGGCCAGGCACCGGTGGCCAGCCCGCAGCCGCCGATACCGTCCACGACGACGATCCAGGCGTCCGGCCTGCTGTACTCCTCGCAGGATCAGATCGACGACGCCGTGATCGCGGCGTTCGCCATCGCAGAAGTGGCGGTGCCGTTCCCCGTCACCACGGACTTCGTGATCAACACCGTGCCGCAGGTGGCGTTCGACATCACCACGGACTTCCGGG
>WBZO01002144.1_pt1 | contig 26939 bp, 20 predicted proteins | sample 5204261 | NCBI WGS metagenome assembly WBZO01 (sample SAMN12412400, study PRJNA552823) | activated sludge metagenome | isolation source: activated sludge from anammox sidestream of wastewater treatment plant... | place: USA: North Carolina | collected 2017-09
CCTGGCGATCATGCACGGCAACCGTTTCGAATCTGCCGAACAAGTGGCAGCTTATTTGGGTTTAGTGCCCGTAAAACGGCAGTCTGGAAGCACGGTGCTGGGCCGGGCCCGATTGTCGAAGGCGGGTCCGGCGCGAGTGCGAGCCGTGCTATACATGGCAGCAGTGGTCGCCACACAATACAATCCGCACGTCAAGGCACTTTATGAGCGATTACTCGCCAGAGGCAAATCCAAAATGTCCGCTATCGGAGCTGCTATGCGTAAGCTGGTGCATCTGTGTTTCGGCGTTATAAAATCACAGCAACCTTACCACCCAAACTATCCAAAAATTGCTTGACTTGAAAGACGGTATCTACAAAACCGGCACATGACCACACACCCTAATCACTTCACAATCCTTCCGAGATTCGATAGCAAAATCCATAGGTTTGATGCGCCGCACTATTAATTCAGCCCATCGTAATAGCTCCAACCGCTACTCAGATTGACACAGGATCATTTCCTGACTATTCTGAAATCTGACTTTGGATTAGCCGGAATATGGATAAAAATATCACACGCACCCTTGGGAAATCGATTCTGGAAGCGAGCGCCCGCTTTAAGGTCATTTTACTGACCGGTCCTCGCCAGGTTGGCAAAACCACGCTTTTGCAAGATATCGGGGCACCATCGCGCACTTATATCACGCTAGATGACCTTTCCCTACGCATGGCCGCGCAGCAAGACCCGGCAAGCTTCCTGGACAGACTCAGTCTCCCGGTTCTGATTGATGAAGTGCAGTATGCGCCGAATCTATTCCCTTACATCAAAATGACGGTCGATAAAACTAAACAAAATGGGCTGTTTTGGCTCACTGGATCGCAGCAATTCGACATGATGAAGAATGTCACGGAATCTCTGGCGGGACGCGTTGCGCTGCTGCAACTACAAGGTATTTCATTAGCGGAAGAACAGGGCCGTAGCGATGACTCGCCATTTCTGCCCGATCTGGCGCAACTCAAATCCCGCCAGAAAACCGCAAAACCGCTCACCGTGCCGGAGGCTTATCACAAGATATGGCGCGGCTCGTACCCGGACATGGTGGCGCATCATAGTGATCAGCACTGGGAACAATTCTACAGCTCCTACGTTTCCACCTACATCCAGCGCGATGTGCGGGAGTATCTGAATATCAACGATACCGCCGCTTTTCACAAATTCATGCAAATTGCCGCCGCTCGCACCGGCCAACTCATCAATTATGCGGATATGGCGCGGGATACCGGCGTCAGCGAGGTAACGATTAAAACGTGGCTGAATGTGCTGCACGCCTCCGGCATTGTCTATTTACTCCAGCCCTATTTTAACAACCGCACCAAACGGCTGGTCAAAACACCCAAGCTGTATTTCATGGATACCGGTCTGTGCGCCTACTTGACCGGTTGGTTGAATGCCGATGTTCTGGAGCGCGGCGCAATGTCCGGCGCGATATTGGAAACCTGGGTTATCGCGGAAATCATCAAATCCTACCTGCATCATAGCCGCACTCCTCGAATCTATTTTTACCGCGACAAGGAAAAGCGGGAAGTCGATCTGCTCATTGAAGAGAACGGAACGCTCTACCCCATCGAAATCAAAAAATCGGCGGCACTTCACAATATGAAATTCAGAGGATTTAGCATGCTCGAGAACCTCGACACCCCGGTAGGACATGGCGGCGTAATCTGTTTTGCGAATACTCTGATACCGATATCCGATCACGTGGATGCAATACCGGTGGGGTATTTGTGATCACACTGAGAAACCGCTACCCCTCATAAACAACTCAAATCAGCGTAACTACGCTGCGATTTTTAGAAGACGGTCATCAATAATGCTGGAGTTGGAAATTGCACGATGTACGAAATACAGAATCAGAAATCCAATCTCAGAAATTAAGCATTAGCTTTTACTTCAAATAAACTCTTGACATGCGAGGCTACTGAATCAATTTCAGGGTAAATCTTTCCTCCGTTAATTCCCAAAGCTTCTAATTGCTCTCGCATTTTCTTTTTTTCTCCAGCTTTTACGACCAATCTAAGTTCATTTGGCTTATAAATGTACGAAACCGGAATTCGCGAAGACTCTGACTTTCTGCCACTGATGCCAAATAAGAAGAATGCACCATCCTGCCGAATGATTCTCGGGTTATTCAGTAAAGGTTTGACGCAGATTACTGATCGGAGATGTTCTGACTTTATCTTTGGTTCAAATGACGACCTTTCCTGGCGTATGTCATGAATCAACAATTTGATCGACTCCTGCTCAGAAAATTTTTCTGGAGTTTCGCCTTTCTTTACAACGAATTCGAACTCAAAAGGCTGCTTACTGACATTAGAAATTACGCTCACCGTGTCACTATCAAAGTATTTGATTTCTTTCTTTGGCAGTCGAAAGATAATTACCTCGCCGTCTGCAGATTTTTCTTTGGTCTTTTCGTCGTCTTTATATTTTTCATCCTTGCACGCAAAAAGAAGAGCTATTAAAGGATTACCGGTAATATCCAGTAAACGAGTGGGTAGAGCGTAATGCTGCATTTTCACGAGCTTTTGAAATGTGGTTTCTAGTTCATGAAAATCATCTGGACAACGCAAGATTAACTCTCTGAACATTCTGTGCTCATTGGCGATCCAACCAGAATTCCGGTAGACAGAGGGAACCAGTTCGTATTTCTTATTGGAGTGACCTCGATAATAGTATTCATAATCTGGGTCTTGTGTAAGAGACTCCAACTCCGTAAGCAGCGTGCGGACACTGCCAATCCCTATCTCGCTTCTCTCTAACGACGGACGTTCCATATCTGAATCTCTTTTCTAAGCTAACCAAAATTAGCCAGATAGCTAAAAAAGTGAAGCATCTTCATAAATTGCTCATTTTAATGACCTATTAAACCGCCGGTACCGGCAATCGCATCACTATCATTCAATACAAACACCACCCCCGCTAGCGGCGGTAACGTAATCGCGATCGAATCGGGAAATCCCATCCACGGCATGGGAACGCTGGCGATCTTGCCGAGGTTGCCGAGGTTGCTGCCGCCGTAATACGCCGAATCACTGTTGAAGATTTCCTGGTATGCGCCGCTGGCGGGTACGCCGATGCGATAACCGGTCCGCGGTACCGGGGTGAAGTTGAGCACGACCACGGCAAATGAACCGTCTTTGGCGCGCCGCAGGTAGCTGATGACTGATTGTTCGACATCCTGGCAATCGATCCATTGAAAACCATCGGCGGTAAACTCCAACTGATGCAACGCCGGAATCGTTTTGTAACAGCGGTTCAAATCACGTACCACCGCTTGCACCCCAGCGTGCAACGGTTGCTGCAATAATCCCCAGTCGAGCTCGCCGTTGACACGCCATTCCTGCCGCTGCGCGAATTCATTTCCCATAAAATTGAGTTTCTTCCCCGGCCAGGTCATTTGAAACGTCAGCAACAATCGCACGTTGGCGAATTTCTGCCAGTCGTCGCCGGGCATTTTGTTGAGCAGCGAGCCTTTGCCATGCACCACTTCGTCGTGCGAAAACGGCAGCACGAAGTTTTCGCTGTACGCGTACAGTTGGCTGAACGTCAGTTGATCGTGATGATAGCGGCGGAAGATCGGGTCTTGGTGCAGGTACGATAAGGTGTCATGCATCCAGCCCATGTTCCATTTCATCGAGAATCCCAAGCCGCCGGTATACGTTGGCCGCGACACGCCCGGCCAAGCGGTTGATTCTTCCGCGAGCGTCAATGCGCCTGGAAATTCCGCATGTACCATCACATTGAGTTCGCGCAGGAAGTCGATCGCCGCCAGATTCTCCCGCCCGCCGTATTGATTCGGCAACCATTCGCCCTCTTTGCGCGAATAATCGAGGTACAGCATCGACGCCACCGCATCGACGCGCAAGCCGTCGAGATGAAATTCCGACAACCAAAAATGCGCACTCGACAGCAAAAACGATTTCACTTCGTTACGGCCGAAATTGAAAATATACGTGCCCCAATCGTGATGAAAACCCAGGCGCGGGTCTTCATGTTCGTATAAAGCCGTGCCGTCGAACCGCGCCAATGCGAAACGATCTTGCGGAAAATGCGCCGGCACCCAATCGAGAATCACACCAATCCCTGCTTGATGGCACGCATCGACGAAAAAACGGAAATCATCCGGCGTGCCGTAGCGGCTGGTCACGGCAAAGTACCCGGTAGTCTGATAGCCCCACGATTCATCGAGCGGATGCTCGGACACCGGCAGCAATTCGATGTGGGTGTAACCCATGTCGAGAACGTAGGACAGTAAATGCTCGGCCAGTTCACGGTAAGAATAAAAACGCCCGCCGGGATGGCGCTTCCACGAACCAGCATGCAGTTCAAGTATGTTCAGCGGCGCATGCAGCCAATCCCAGTGATTGCGCTGACTGATCCAGCCAGCATCTTGCCAATTGTAAGCGTTATCGGCGGCTGTCAGCGCCGCTGTGTGCGGACGTATCTCGCAACGCCGTGCGTACGGATCGGTTTTGATCATAATCGCGCCACTGTCACGGTTGCGGATTTCAAATTTGTACAGCGAATCGGGCGGCAATTCCGGAATGAACAATTCCCAAACGCCGCTGGCATGATGCACCTTCATCGGATGCACCCGGCCATCCCAGCGGTTAAAATCGCCAATCACGCTCACCCGTTCGGCATTCGGCGCCCACACCGCGAAGCGCGTGCCGGTAATACCGGCATTGCTGACCTGATGCGCGCCGAGCGTGCGATACGCCTGCCACAGCTTGCCTTCGTTGAACAGGTACAAATCGTGATCGGAAATTTGCGGCGCAAACGCATACGGATCGTAGGTTTCATAGACAATGGCGGTATTTCCCTTTTGTTCCGCACGCAATCGATACGGCATGACCGGCATCGACTCACCCGACCATTCGAAAATTCCGTCAGGATGAACGCGCTGCATCGGCTCGAAGCCAATCGCCGTCTTGATCCAGACATTGGCGTCATTGGGACGGAATACGCGCACCACCGTTTGCCCATGCTGGCGTTGCAACCCCAGATAACTGAAAGGATCGTGAAGCCGTGCATGCAGCAAAGCGGTTTGTAACGGATGAGTTTTGGGTTGAGCTTTCACGACGTCATGAGCCTGTAAAAAATGTGATGAATTATAGCCTGTCTGTTCCGGGACAATAGATAATTAAAATGAAACAAATAGCTGAGGAAGCACTAAATGCGATACCATATTACTGTCAATCCGAACGGAAATTATTGCTATGGATAGTCAGCAAAGATCACCCGCCGATGAGTCTCAAGCCGAGTACAAAATCAGCTCCTCCTATAATCATGTCAGACATGATACCTTGGCATTGATATTGGCCGGCGGCCGCGGCAGCCGCTTGCATCAGCTGACCGGCTGGCGCGCCAAGCCGGCAGTGCCGTTTGGCGGCAAATTCCGCATCATCGATTTTCCGCTGTCGAATTGCGTCAATTCCGGTGTGCGGCGCATCGGCGTCGTGACGCAGTATAAGGCCCAGAGTCTGATTCGTCATATCCAGCACGGCTGGAGCTTCCTCGATGGACGTTTCAAGGAGTTCGTCGAGCTGCTGCCCGCGCAACAGCGCACCGCTGATGAAACCTGGTACCAAGGCACCGCCGATGCGGTTTTCCAGAACGTCGACATCATGCAGCGTCACGATGCGAAGTACGTGCTGATTCTCGGCGGCGATCACATTTACAAAATGGATTACAGCAAACTGCTGGCGGAGCATATTGAAAAACAGGCGGATATGACCGTTGCCTGTCTCGAAGTTCCGCTGGAAGATGCGAAGGCTTTCGGCGTCATGGGTGTCAACGATGCCTGGCAAGTCACCACCTTCGCCGAGAAACCGGCCAACCCCGCAGCCATTCCCGGTCAACCGGACAAAGCATTGGCCAGCATGGGCATTTATGTGTTTAACGCCAGATTTCTTTATGAACAATTAATCCGCGATCATCAAACCCAGGATTCTTCACATGATTTCGGCAAGGATATCATCCCTTACCTGGTACCCCGCTATCGCGTGTTTGCGCACCGGTTTCAGAGCAGTTGCGTCAATATGGCTTCGGGGATTCCCTATTGGCGCGATGTCGGTACCATTGATGCTTACTGGGAAGCCAACATCGATCTGGTCGGCGTCACCCCGCAACTCAATCTATACGATGCCGATTGGCCGATCTGGACGCATCAAGAACAATTACCGCCGGCCAAATTCGTGTTCGACGACGATAACCGCCGCGGCCAGGCACTGGACTCATCGGTATCGGGCGGCTGCATCATCAGCGGCGCGACCGTGCGCCGCTCGCTATTGTTCTCCAATGTCAAGGTCAACAGTTTCAGTAGCATCGAAGACTCGGTCATTCTTCCCGATGTCGTCATTGGCAGGCATGCGCAATTACGGCGGGTAGTGGTTGAGAAAAAATGTAAAATCCCGGAAGGTCTGACCGTCGGCTTTGATCCGGAAGCGGATCGCAAGCAATTCCACGTGACTGCGAGAGGCATTACATTAATCACGCCGGAGATGTTGGGGCAGCAAATCCATAAAGTCTAAGCATCTATGAATAAATACGTCGATTCAGCAAGCGGGATTATTGGCAATTGTCAGCAGCAAAGTCCGCCTCAGCAGTCACGCGATACATTCCGATAATAATAATAATTTCCAAGGGACAGCGCCACTTCGTCATGAAAAAACTGAATCTCATCTTGTTATGGCATATGCATCAGCCGGATTACCGGGATTATGTCACCAATGAATTTGTATTGCCGTGGGTATACCTGCACGCCATTAAAGATTATACCGACATGGCCTATCATCTGGAGATGCACCCTCAAACCAAGGCCATGGTTAATTTTGTGCCCGTGCTGCTGGATCAGCTCGAAGATTTCGATGAGCAATTCCGCACCGGTGAAATACGTTGCCCGCTGTTACGCCTGCTGGCCATGCCCGATCTCGATCAGGCCACCCTGCAAGACCGTCTCTACGTATTCGATAGCTGTTTTCTCAGTAATCACGAAACCATGCTGAATCCTTATCCTGCGTATAAGCGCTTGCACGAGCTTTACGAAGTTTTCAGCAAACGCGGCGATCGTGAATTGACCTACTTTTCCGGGCAATATCTAGGGGATCTGTTGGTTTGGTATCACCTTGCGTGGATGGGCGAGAGTGTGCGGCGCAATAATGAATTCATGATGCGCTTGATGGCGCAAAGCCAGGAATTCAGCTATGAAGACCGGTTGCAATTATTCAAGCTGATCGGCGATTTAATCAGCGGCTTGATCCCGCGTTACCGCAAGCTCATGGAAACCGGGCAAATCGAATTATCCACCACACCGCATTACCACCCGCTGGCACCGCTGCTGATCGACTTTTCTTCGGCGCGCGACAGCCAGCCGGATACCGGGCTGCCGGAACATCAATACTATCCCGGCGGCCGCAGCCGCGTGGCATTTCACATGTCGTCGGCAATCACCAGCCACGTCCGGCGCTTCAACGAGAAACCGACCGGTATCTGGCCGGCGGAAGGTGCGATCTCGACCGCATTTCTTAAAATTCTGACCGAGCAGCAATGTCAATGGAGCGCAAGCGGCGAAGGCGTTTTGGCGAATAGCCTGCGTGCCTCTCATCCGGGTGCGTCGTTACCGGATCGCAATCACTATTTGTACCGGCCTTATCGGGTCGCGGGAGAAACCGAGTCTGTAACTTGTTTTTTCCGCGATGATCAATTATCGGATCTGATCGGTTTTGAGTATGCCAAATGGTTCGGACGCGATGCCGCGGAAAATTTTATTCAATCGCTGGAACGGATTTACCACCACACGCCGGCTGATGAAAATCCGGTGGTCAGTGTCATCCTGGATGGTGAGAATGCTTGGGAATCTTACCCTTACAACGGCTTTTACTTTCTCGAAGATCTCTACAGCTTACTCGACAACCATCCCACCATCCGCACCACCACTTACCGTGATTATCTTGCCGATCCGAACAATCATCACAACATCAAAACATTGCCGACATTGGCAGCCGGTAGCTGGGTGTATGGAACGTTTTCCACCTGGATTGGCGACCGCGAAAAAAACAATGCATGGGATATGCTCTGTGCGGCTAAGCATAGTTATGATCTGGTCATTCAAAGCGACCGGCTGACCGATGACAAAAAAACGCAAGCCAGCCGGCAATTGGCATCGTGCGAAAGCTCCGATTGGTTCTGGTGGTTTGGCGATTACAATCCTGCGCATTCGGTCGCCAGTTTCGATCAATTATTCAGAAAAAATTTGATGAATCTCTATCACTTGCTGAAATTGCCAATACCCCCGGCGATTCTCGAACCGATCAGTAAAGGCAATGTACAAACCGACACCAGCGGTGCGATGCGGCGTTCTTTTCAGGAAAACACTGATTAATTGCTTGCGCAAGCGATTGCAGCAGGTATCGAGTTTTTTGGTTGCATGGGCCCTCGGGAAAGATCTGAAAGAGGTAACAAGCACAGCAGTATTTCAGAACTTTCTTAACGATTACCGGAGTTACTGAATGTCACAACCCGTTTCGCTACTTTTTGGCGTGCACGCACACCAGCCAGTCGGCAATTTCCCCGAAGTCCTGAGAGACGCGCATCTGCGCTGTTATAAACCGTTTCTGGAAGTACTTTATCGCTACCCGGAATTCCGCTTTTCCGTGCATTTCTCCGGCTGGCTGCTCGATTATCTGCTGCAAAATTTCCCGGATGACATGGCGCTGCTGCATGAAATGGTGACACGCCGGCAAGTCGAGCTGTTTGGCGCGGGCGATACCGAACCGGTGTTGGCTGTGATACCGAACCGCGACCGTATCGGACAGATTGAAACATTTTCCGCGAAACTTGCGGAAAAAATGGGTCAACGTCCGCAAGGCGCCTGGTTAACCGAACGCGTGTGGGAATCGACAGTCGTTCCGGCGCTGGCGGATTGCGGCATTCGATATGTCATTGTCGACGACTACCACTTTCTGTGCGCCGGAAAAACCGCTGATGAATTGCATGGTTATTTCACCACCGAGGAAGAAGGCCGCAAGCTCGATCTGTTTCCGATTTCAGAAACCTTGCGCTATAAAATTCCGTTCGCTCCGGTTGAAGACACCATCGCCTATCTGGAATCGCTGACGAATCCGCCGGCATCGGACACTGCCGTTGCCGCGGTCTATTTTGATGATATTGAGAAATTCGGGATTTGGCCGGAAACTTATCAATGGGTCTACGAAAAAGGCTGGCTTGAACGTTTCATTCAAGGCGTGCTGGCGTCACCCAAAATTTCACCGCAGCATTACAGCGAATATCACGCCGCGCAAAAAACGCGCGGTGTGATCTATTTACCGACGGTATCGTATATCGAAATGAACGAATGGACACTGCCCGCTGATGCCGCCGGTACTTATGCCGAATTGGTTCAGCATGCCAAAACGAGCCACTGGTATGATTCCAAGAAAGCTTTTATACGCGGCGGTATCTGGAAAAATTTCTTTTCCCGCTACCCGGAGTCGAACTGGATGCATAAACGCATGCTGGCGCTTTCCGCCCGATTGGCGGCACTGCCGGAAAAACGCCGCACCGGTCAAATGCAGCAGAAACTCTACGAAGCACAGGCTAACGACGCTTACTGGCACGGTTTATTCGGCGGCCTATACCTGCCGCATTTGCGCCGCGCGGTCTACAATGCCATAGTAGAACTCGAAGCGCTGCTTGATGCGGTTGCGCCACGTCCTTCATGTTTCACCGAGGATACCGATTTTGACGGCATTGATGAGACCTATTTGCGCAACGGCGTATTGCAAGCGGTACTGAAACTCGATCATTTTGCCAGTATTTGCGAATTCGATGCTTACCCGCTATATCATAATTTTGGCGATACACTTCGCAGCCAGGACGAACACTATTACCGGAAAATTCAAGCGGCCAATCGCAAAACATCCAGCCTCAACAGCAATGGTATTGCTTCAGCGCATGACCGGATCAGTTACAAGCATGAGATTACCGCCGCGGATATCACTGCCGATGACCATCCGCGCAGCTTGTTTATCGATCGTTTGGACGGTATGTTTATCGCCTATCGTTCAATGGCGTCGGCACTCGAAAATATTCACTTTCAATCGGAAAATACCGCGTATCCGGTTCATAAGCTGATCCTGCTCGACGATAACCGGCTGCAGGTAACTTACCGGTTCACCGCCAAGTTTGCGCACGCATTCAGCACCGAAATCAACCTGGCAATGCCGAGCTGCGACGGCATGGGCGGCCGCTATATCTTTCAAGGCAAAATTCCCGGCGGCTTTGGTCAATTACTGGAACTCTCCGCAGTGACCGAATTGACGCTCGACGATGATACCTTGGGCGGCAGCGTCACGCTGACGGCGTCGCATCCGGTTACTTTGCGCGCCCGCCCGCATTTCTCGGTATCGCAATCGGAGAGCGGTTTTGAAAAAATCATGCAAGCGGTCACGTTACTGCTTGAATGGCCGGTCGCAGCGCCGGAATTGATCGTTACTTTGGAAATCAAGCCGCGCGCAAACCATTAAAATTCCTCGATCATATTTTTAACACGCTACGACTCACCAATACGCCAATACTACTTTATGTCAGCACTCACGCATTCACCCGCCTGGCTTGCACTCAAAACACACCATTCCGTCATGACGACGCGGCATTTGCGCCAATTGTTCCATGACGATCCGTCCCGTTTCGAGAAATTCTCCTTGTGCTTCAAAGACATTCTGATGGATTTTTCGAAGCAGCCGGTTACGGCGGAAACCGTTGATTTGCTGCTTGCCTTGGCGCAGCAGCAACAATTGCAAAGCTGGATCGCCCGCATGTTTTCCGGCGACAAAATCAATGCCACCGAACAACGCGCTGCCTTGCATATCGCGTTGCGCAGCGACCAGCCGGTTTATGCCGAGGGCGTGGATGTGCTGCCGGATGTCAAGCGCGTGCTCAAGCAAATCGAACGCTTTTCCATCGCCATCCAGAGCGGCGCGCGCCGGGGTTATAGCGGCAAGATCTTTACCGATGTCGTCAATATCGGCATCGGCGGCTCGGATCTCGGCCCGGTGATGGTCACCGAGGCGCTGAAACCTTATTGGGTGAACGGCATCAAGCCGCACTTCATTTCCAATATCGACGGCGCGCAATTAACCGATACGTTGCGGCATCTCAACCCGGAAACAACGTTGATCATCATCGCGTCGAAAACCTTTACCACGCAGGAAACATTGACCAATGCGCACTCCGCACGCCAATGGTTTCTGGCAAACGGCGGCAGCGAAGCAGCCATCGCGCAGCATTTCGTCGCGGTCTCGACTAACCGTGCTGCGGTGACGCAATTCGGTATCGACCCGGATAACATGTTCGAATTCTGGGATTGGGTCGGCGGACGCTATTCGCTATGGTCGGCAATCGGTCTGCCGATCGCGTTGACTACCGGCATGGATCATTTCTATGCGCTGCTCGCCGGCGCGCGCGGCATGGACCGGCACTTCGCCACCGCACCGCTGCGACAAAACCTGCCGGTGATGCTGGGGCTGCTGGGTATCTGGCAAATTAATTTTTATGGCACCGCCAGCCATGCGGTATTGCCGTACGATCAATCGTTGCACCGTTTCCCCGCGTATTTGCAGCAACTGGAAATGGAAAGCAACGGCAAACGTATCACCCGTGACGGTGAGACCGCCGACTATGCGACCGGCGCAGTGGTCTGGGGCGAGCCGGGAACCAACGGCCAGCACGCCTTTTATCAATTACTGCATCAAGGCACGCAAACCGTCTCCGCCGATTTTCTGGCGCCGTGCCAGAGCCAATACCCGGTGGGCGATCACCACCGTATGCTGCTGGCTAATTTTTTCGCGCAAACCGAAGCGCTCATGACCGGTAAAACCGGGGAGGAGGTCCGCGCCGAACTGCAAAAACAAGGATTGAGCGGCCCAGCCCTCGAACAATTGCTGCCGCACAAGATTTTCCCCGGTAACCGCCCGACTACGTCGATTCTTTTCAAAAAACTCGATCCTGAAACACTCGGCGCGCTGATCGCGTTGTACGAACATAAAGTGTTTGTGCAAAGCGTGATCTGGAATATCAATCCGTTCGATCAATGGGGCGTGGAACTGGGTAAGCAACTCGCCGGAAAAATCCTGTCCGAACTCGACCCGACAGAGACGATTACGTCCCATGATGCATCCACCAACGGTTTGATCCAGTATTTCAAAGCGCACCGGTAACATCTTTCATGCCGTCACCACAATCTCTTCGCGTGCTGTTCATCACCCCGGAAGTGTTTCCGCTGTGCAAAACCGGCGGTCTGGGCGATGTCAGCGCCGCGTTACCCGCTGCTTTACGGGCACTGCAAACCGACGTCAGGTTGTTGTTGCCAGGTTACCCGCAAGTGCTGGCCGGGGTGAAATACAAATCCAAGATCGCTGATTTTTCATCATTAGCGCATTTTCCTCCCGCATCCTTGCTGTCGGCGCGGTTATCCCTGAACAAAACGGAACACATTCCGGTATTTGTGATTGATTGCCCCGGCCTCTACTGCCGCGACGGCGGACCTTATATGGACGAATACGGCCGCGACTGGCCGGATAATGCGTTGCGCTTCGGCTTGCTGTCGAAAATCGGCGCGATCTTGAGCAGCGATATCAGCCCGATTGCCTGGCGCCCGCACATCGCGCATTGCAACGATTGGCAAAGCGGACTTACCCCCGCTTACTTGCATTTTCACAACGGCAATAAAGCGGCTACTGTCATCACCATCCATAACCTCGCCTTTCAAGGTTGCTTCCCGCCCGGAACTGTGGTGCAATTGGGTTTGCCGCCCGAGAGTTTCGACATTCACGGCGTCGAATATTACGGCAATCTATCGTTTCTCAAAGCCGGACTTTATTACGCGGACCGTCTCACCACCGTCAGCCCCAATTACGCCCAAGAGATACAGACGGAACCGCTGGGGTTCGGTCTGCAAGGCCTGCTCGCCACGCGCAGCAATCAATTGAGCGGTATCGTCAACGGTATCGATACCCGGGAATGGGATCCCGCCACCGATCCGCACCTGGCGCAAAACTACAGCAGCAAAAAACTGTCCGACAAAGCCGCTAACAAAAGCGCTTTGCAGCAGCGCATGGGATTGACCGCCGATGCGGATATTCCGCTGTTCGGCATGGTAAGCCGTTTGAGTTTCCAGAAAGGCAGCGATTTGCTGATTCAGATAGCGCCGCAACTGATAAAAATACCCGCGCAACTGGTCGTGCTCGGCAGCGACCAGGCGCAACTGGAGCATCTGCTGGTGATGCTCGCGCACAGTCATCCGGATCGTATCGCCGTACGCATCGGCTATGAGGAATCTTTATCGCATCTGATCGAAGCAGGCGCCGATTGCTTTTTGATGCCGTCGCGTTTTGAGCCATGTGGACTGAATCAAATGTACAGCCAGCGTTACGGCACTCCGCCGGTCGTGCATGCCACCGGCGGCCTGGCCGACACCGTGGTCGATTGCACACCGGAAACGCTTGCCAACAATAGCGCCAGCGGCTTCATGTTCGGCACCATGTCCGCCGATAGCTTGCTTCACGCCATTCAACGCGCCGCCGCTACCTATCACGACAAAAAAACCTGGCAGCGATTGCAGAAAAACGGCATGGCGAAAGATTTTAGCTGGCAAACCAGCGCATCGGCTTATCTGAAAATTTACCGGTCATTGCTGTAAGTTTGATCATGCGGATACAAAAACAGGAGCCTAGGCTCCTGTTTTTAGATAAAGAGCCGGAAATATTAAGCGACAACCACTTTTCTACGTCGCGCCATAAATCCCACAAGTCCTAAACCGGCCAGCAACATCGCGTATGTTTCAGGTTCCGGAACCGGTGTGACTTCAAATCCAGCGTAACGCACATTGGATTGCGAATTGTTATAGAAGCCGAATTGTCCCGAGGCAAACGTGGTGTCGTTAACGGTCACGTTCCATAGCTCGGTAGCGCCTTGACTGATCACAATATGAATGTCGCCGGGCGTCAGGTTGTATTCCAGATGGAAGGTGTATTCGATATTATCAACCCAGCCTTTGGTGCTGGAATGATTGGTGGCAAGCACGCTCATGTCGCCGAAATCAACCTGATTTTCCCAAAATTCTTCCAATGATAAATCCACCAGACCATCGCCGGTCGCACCTTCAAATTTCTTGAGGGTCATCCCTTCCGTTGCGGTACGGCCTACATAGCCTTGCGATGCTTGTTTCCAGTCGAACAGATAAAAGTTACTGGAATTTTGATAACCGAAGACAAAACCCATGTAATCGTCGTCGCCGGATGTTTTGACTTTCCAGGTACCATCGACGGTATAGCTGCTCAGGTTCTGGTTGTTCAAAAAGAACGACGGATCGGCATTGATTACCTGTTCGACAGCGGTATTACCGGGTTCCAGCACCCAGTTGCCAGGACCTTGACCGCCGGGGTAATTGAGTGTCAGTTCCGTCCAACTTGATAAATCAACCGGCGCCGCATGAACGGCAAGTGGTGTGAGCGAAAACAATCCGGCGATTGCCAGATTGCGTATATTTTTTTTCATCATAATTAATCCCTTTAATAAAATTTTTATTTCGACAAGGCATGCCTCCATTAGCACAAACTTATTATTATCAATAAATTACCTTGTGTTTCTACGGTGAATATTTAACTGTTGACAATTTCACCAGCCTCGATATTAATCTTTTCAGTTAAGAAACTGAATAAGTATTTTGCCGATTCATGAAAATCTTGAGAAGAAAACGATGAGGAAATGCTGATTAATTCACCGAGCAAGATGAGATGCGAGGCGGATGGAGCACAAGAACTAAGACATATCATGAAGATAGGCAAGTTTCTGAGCACCGCTCAACGCAGCAAATCGCTTGCGCAGACAATTAATCAGCGTTGCCATAACAAAGGAAGCAAAGGAAGGCAATTTTGCCCGGCGGTTGTCTTTCCGGGCACAACCATCAATGCACACAACCTGCCAAATAATTTCCTGACCGCGCCCGATAATTACGCGCAATCACCGTTCATACGCCAGCACCGGCGCCAGCCAGCGCTCGGCTTCTTCGACTGTCCAGCCTTTGCGTTGCGCATAGTCTTCGACCTGATCCTTACCGATCTTACCGACGGCAAAAAACGACGATTCCGGGTGCGAGAAGTAAAAACCGGAGACCGCGGCGGTTGGTACCATCGCAAATGATTCGGTAATGATGATGCCGGTATTCTCAGTGGCGTTCAGGGTGGCGAACAACGGTCCCTTTTCGGTGTGATCCGGACAAGCGGGATAACCCGGCGCCGGACGGATACCGAGATATTCCTCGTTGATCAATTGTTCGTTGGTCAGTTTTTCATCCTTGACGTACCCCCAGAATTCACGGCGCACGCGCATGTGCATATGTTCCGCGAACGCTTCCGCCAGCCGGTCGGCCAGTGCTTTCAATACAATTGCGCTGTAGTCGTCGTTGACCGCTTCGAATGCCTTGATGCGATCATCGATGCCGAATCCGGCGCCGACCGCGAACAAACCGATGGTATCCGGGATGCCGGTTGCTTTCGGTGCAATATAGTCGGCCAAGCAACGATTGGGTTTACCCGAGGGTTTCTGATCCTGCTGCCGCAGGCAGTGGTATACCATTGCGATTTTGCTGCGCGAAGCGTCGGTATAGATTTCGATATCGTCGCCGACCGCATTCGCCGGAAATAAACCGATCACCGCATTGGCACCGAGCCACTTTTGCTCGACGATTTTCTTCAGCATGGCCTGCGCGTCCCGGAACAATTGGCTGGCGGTTTCGCCGACTACTTCATCGGTCAGGATATCGGGATAACGTCCGGCCAGTTCCCAAGCCTGGAAGAATGGCGTCCAGTCGATGAACGGCACGATTTTTTCCAGCGGATAATTGTTCAGTGTACGCACGCCGATCAATTCCGGCTGATGCGGTTGATAATTCGCCCAATCGGTCTTGAACGCATTGGCGCGCGCCTCCGCCAGCGTCAACAACTTCGACGGTCCTTTCTTGTTTTTATGCTGCGTGCGGACTTTCTCGTATTCTTCCTTGATTTCGCGCACATAATTTGCGCGCAGGTCTTCGGACAGCAAATTGCTGCAGACGCCGACCGCGCGGCTCGCATCCGGCACCCATACCGTCGGCCCTTCGTAATGCGGCGCGATTTTGACAGCGGTATGCACGCGCGAAGTAGTCGCGCCGCCGATCAGCAATGGAATGGTGAAACCCTCGCGCTGCATTTCCTTGGCGACATGCGCCATTTCTTCCAGCGATGGCGTGATCAAGCCGGACAAGCCGATGATATCGGCGTTCTCGCGCCTCGCCGTTTCCAGAATTTGCGCGCTCGGTACCATCACACCCATGTTGATCACTTCGTAATTGTTGCATTGCAACACCACCGCCACGATGTTCTTGCCGATATCGTGCACGTCGCCCTTGACGGTGGCGACGACGATCTTGCCTTTGGGTTTGTCATCGCCGAGCAATTTCTTCTCCGCTTCGATGTACGGCAGCAGATGCGCCACTGCTTGCTTCATCACCCGGGCGGATTTAACCACTTGCGGCAAAAACATTTTACCCGCGCCGAATAAATCGCCGACCACGCTCATACCGTCCATCAGCGGCCCTTCGATGACCTGTATCGGCCGCCCGCCTTTGCGTTCGATCTCAACACGCGCTTCTTCGGTATCCGCTTCGATATAGGTCGAAATGCCCTTGACCAGCGCATGCGTCAACCGCTGCTGCAGCGGTTCCTCGCGCCACGCCAAATCCTCGACCTGTTCTTTTTTCTGGCCCTTAAACTGCTCGGCAAATTCGACCAGCCGTTCGGTGGCATCCGGCCGGCGGTTCAGCAGCACGTCCTCGACCCTTTCCAGTAATTCCGGCGGAATATCGGAATAAACGCCCAACTGCCCGGCGTTCACAATCCCCATCGTCATCCCCGCCTTGATCGCGTGGTACAAAAACGCCGTATGAATCGCTTCGCGGATCGGTTCGTTACCCCGGAAAGAAAACGACACATTCGATACCCCGCCGCTCACTTTGGCGTAAGGCAAAGTTTGCTTGATGGCGCGGGTCGCTTCGATGAAATCGACACCGTAGTTGTTATGTTCCTCGATACCGGTGGCGATCGCAAAGATGTTCGGATCGAAAATAATGTCTTCCGGCGGGAAACCGACTTTATCGACCAGGATCCGGTAGCTGCGCGTGCAAATCTCGACCTTGCGTTGTAACGTATCGGCCTGGCCTTGTTCGTCGAATGCCATGACGATCACCGCGGCGCCGTATCGGCGCGCCAGTTTGGCGTGATGAATGAATTCTTCCTCGCCTTCCTTCATGCTGATCGAATTGATGACCGGCTTGCCCTGAATGCATTTTAATCCAGCTTCGATCACTGACCATTTGCTGGAATCGAGCATGATCGGCACGCGGCAAATGTCCGGTTCGGCGGCGATCAGATTCAGGAAAGTCACCATGGCTTTTTGCGAATCCAGCATCGCTTCATCCATGTTGATGTCGATAATCTGCGCGCCGTTTTCCACCTGGCTGCGCGCCACACTGAGCGCTTCCGCGTAATTATCGTTCAGAATCAAACGGGCGAACGCGCGCGAACCGGTCACGTTGGTACGCTCGCCGACGTTGACGAACAACGAATCGTCGCCGATGTTCAGCGGTTCCAGTCCGGACAAGCGTAATTTTTTCGGTATTTCGGGAATCTTGCGCGGCGCGATAGCACTCACCGCGCCGGCGATGGCTTTGATATGCGCCGGCGTAGTGCCGCAGCAGCCGCCGACGATATTAACAAACCCCGCTTCGGCAAACCCTTTAATCTGGTTGGCAGTATATTCCGGCGTTTCATCGTAACCGGTCTCGGACAGCGGATTTGGCAACCCGGCATTGGGATGCACGCTGATATACACATCCGCAACTCCCGACAACTCTTCGATATACGGCCGCATCAATTCTGCACCCAACGCGCAATTGATGCCGACCGACAACGGCCGGGTATGACTGATCGAATTCCAGAATGCTTCCGGCGTTTGTCCCGACAAAGTACGTCCGGAGGCATCGGTAATCGTCACCGAAATCATGATCGGCAAGCGGATACCGCGATCCTCGAAAAATTGATCGATCGCGAACAGCGCCGCCTTGGAATTCAGGGAATCGAAAATGGTTTCCACCAGCAGAATATCGACGCCGCCATCGACCAGTCCGCGAATCGATTCGGTATAGTCGGTCACCAATTGATCGAAAGTGATATTACGAAACCCCGGATCGTTGACGTCCGGAGAAATCGACGCGGTTTTGGTGGTCGGGCCGATCACGCCGGCGACAAAGCGCGGTTTATCCGGCGTTTTCGCCTCATAAGCCTGCGCCGCCTCACGCGCCAGCTTGGCCGAAGCAGCGTTCAATTCATACACCAGATCCTGCATGTGGTAATCCGCCATCGACGCGGCATTGGAATTGAACGTATTGGTTTCGAGAATATCCGCGCCCGCTTCCAGATAGCCGTTATGAATCGAGCGGATAATGTCCGGCTGCGTCAACGTCAGCAAATCGTTGTTACCCTTGAGGTCGTGCGGAAAATCGGCGAAGCGCTGTCCGCGAAAATCCGCCTCGGTTAACTTAAACGTCTGAATCATCGTACCCATCGCGCCATCCAGAATCAGGATGCGTTGGGGAAATAGGCTTTCCAATAAGGCTGTGCGGGATTCTCTCGTCATAGATCGGGTCATAATTTTAAAAGAAAGATTCCAGCATTATACCTGAGACGATTGTTTCCATTCGCCGGGTAAGCGGCGGGAATGGCAGTTTTTTCGCATCTATCAGCGCAAGCGGAATTAGAAGATTTTCACGCTTAAAACATCATTAAAAAATTGCGAGACTGGAAAAGCGGTTTCTGAAGGAAGCGCTGATTAATTCAACGAACGTGATGAAAGGCGAGGCGCACGGAACGCAACAACCGAGACATATCAATCTGATAGGCGAGGGAGTGAGTACCGCGCAACGAAGCAATTCGCTCGTGCAGTCAATTAATCAGCGCGTCCGGAATAAAACCATGCGAAAAATGAGAAACCGCGGTTTTTTTATTTTATTCCTACCGGTTTCGTCTTTAGCTTCGGCACAAAGCATTTGCCCGGCGCAACAACAAACACTGTTCGCCAACACCGCCAGCTCGATCAGCGGCGCACCGCGCGAAATTCAGCTCCGCCACATCCGCCATTGCCTGAAAGCCGACCCGGCGTATGGCGAAGGCATCGCCAAAGCCTTGGGAAGATCGCTGTCAGAAGTGCATGAATGAGTTTAAACCGCTCGCGTCTCAACCGCGGAATGCTGCTTCGATGGCGGCAATGTCGATTTTCTTCATCGTCATCATCGCATCAAACGCTCGTTTTGCGGCTGCGCGGTCAGGACTGGTGAATGCTTTCGTCAGGGCAACCGGCGTAATCTGCCAGGAGATGCCCCACTTGTCCTTGCACCAGCCGCAGTCGCTCTCCTGGCCGCCGTTACCGACGATTGCGTTCCAATAGCGATCCGTTTCACTTTGATCTTCGGTCGCAACCTGAAACGAAAAGGCTTCGTTGTGCCTGAACGCAGGCCCGCCATTGAGTCCGAGGCACGGGATGCCCATGACGGTGAACTCGACCGTCAATACGTCTCCTTCTTTGCCCGATGGGTAATCCCCCGGTGCGCGATGCACCGCGCCGACTGACGAATCGGGAAATATCTCGGCGTAAAATCGCGCAGCACCCTCGGCGTCGTTGTCGTACCAGAGGCAGATCGTGTTCTTTGCAATCTTGGTCATGTCATATCTCCTTTGCATTTAGGAAGATGCTGATTAATTCGGCGGATGAGATGAATCTTCGTAAGACGGATGCCCGAAGGGTGATCCGTCAAATCATGCGGGCGGAACGCTTTCAGCTTCCGCCTTACGCGGGTTATGTGGGCTACGTATATCCAATGCTAGTAAAACTTTCACGGATATGAAATAAGTATTCATCGGGGTTTTCTTTCCATGATGAAAAGCTATTTTCATCGTTGATTGCACTTAGATAATCTAACCACTCATGCCTCCATTGTGTTTTTACAGTACTGTGCAATCCCATAAGGGATAAGAGATGACCTGACGTAGGAGCACCTAGAAAACATGCTCGCTTCAATGTAAATACTCCATCAATGCTACTGGTCATATCCTCCAGGACATCCATTGCACTCTTAGTGCGCTGCTTTGAATGATTAAAGTGGCCACTAGCTAGCAATCTAACGATCAGATAATCAGAGTAAGCATATGATAAAGACAATACACCTTGCTCTTTTTTAATATCAATCAGGACAACACCGCCACCCATACCGCTTTCAAAACTTGAAGAAAAAAGCTTATACGATTCGAAATTATTGTAGCGCGGACGAAAAAATTTACGATGAATATTCCAACTCGATCGTTTAGTTGCTGCTGACTTTACTTGAACAGGCACAAGTATTTGAGCATCACTAAATATGATGTCGAATCCATCCCTATCAACGGTTGGTAAGTAAATCTGCAGTGGATAACCTCGATTACTTGCTGCATCGAGTAAATCCGATTGCAATCTACAAGTAAGCATGTATTCGCGAGTTTTCGTATTTTCTGGATCGGTAAAAAAGCTCTCAAATGACATAAGTTTGTTTTTAATGAGCAACTACAATTAGACTCAGACGCTTGAAATAACTCAATATATACGTAGAAGTAAAATCCAACTATGAGGGATTCATTTTATTTCTCTATCTTTTATGAAACTGCTACAGTTTTAAATTTGATCGCAAGAAAGCATTTGATTCACGCTCCAAAATTCCAAACCAACAAAGCATACTCCCCAACCACCATCCCGTGCAATGAATCGCCAAATCTGTAGATCAACCCCCACCATAACCCAGCAATTCCATTGAAAAACGTTTAGAATGTGCGCCCCTTTCTTGTAACACTAATCCGCAGGTACCCGCTTTGATTACAACCGCCAATATCACCATGCAATTCGGCGCCAAGCCGCTGTTTGAAAATGTTTCCGTTAAATTCGGCGGGGGTAACCGCTATGGGCTGATCGGTGCGAACGGTTGCGGCAAGTCGACGTTCATGAAAATTCTCGGCGGGGATCTGGAGCCGACGGCTGGGAATGTTTCGGTCGACAGCGGCGAGCGGGTGGGCAAGTTGCGGCAGGATCAATTCGCGTTTGAAGATTGCCTGGTGATCGATACGGTGATGATGGGTCACGCGGATTTATGGCGCATCAAGCAGGAGCGCGATGCCATTTACGCCAACCCGGACGCCACCGAAGACGATTATATGCACGCTGCCGGACTGGAATCAGAGTTTGCCGAGCTGGACGGTTATTCAGCGGAAGCGCGCGCCGGGGAGCTGTTGCTCGGTGTCGGCATCCCTTCTTCTCAGCATCAGGGATTGATGAGCGCCGTCGCGCCGGGTTACAAATTACGCGTGTTATTGGCGCAAGCGTTGTTTTCCAATCCGGATATTTTGCTGCTGGATGAGCCGACCAATAACCTCGATATCAATACCATCCGCTGGCTGGAAGATGTGATCAATGCCAGCAAGAATACCATTATCATCATTTCGCACGACCGGCATTTTTTGAACAGCGTGTGCACGCACATGGCCGATCTGGATTACGGCGAATTGCGCATTTATCCCGGCAACTACGACGATTACATGACCGCCTCGACACAGGTGCGCGAACGCATGCTGGCCGATAACGCCAAGAAGAAGGCGCAGATCGCCGATTTGCAGTCGTTTGTCAGCCGTTTCTCCGCGAATGCGTCGAAAGCCCGGCAGGCCACCAGCCGCGCGCGGCAGATCGAGAAAATCAAGCTCGAAGACGTCAAACCGTCCAGCCGCCAATATCCATTCATCCGCTTTGAATTCCACGACAAGGAAAAACTGCATCGGTTGGCGGTTTCCCTCCAAGCAATCAGCAAGCATTTTCCCGGCATGGACAGACCGCTGTTCAAGGATTTGAGCCTGAACATCGAAGCGGGCGAGAAAGTCGCCATCATCGGCCCGAACGGCATCGGCAAAACCACGCTGCTGCGTTGCCTGGCGGGTGATCTCGCGCCGGACTCCGGCGAGATCAAATGGACAGAGAAAGCCAATCCCGGCTATTTCCCGCAAGACCATGCGGCCGATTTCGCGGAAGATTTGTCATTGATGGAATGGATGGATCAGTGGCGGCGAGGCAGCGACGACGATCAAACGATTCGCGGTACGCTCGGCCGGTTATTGTTTTCCGGTGATGACATCAAAAAATCCACGAAAGTCATTTCCGGCGGAGAACAAGGCCGCATGCTGTTCGGCAAGCTGATTCTGCAAAAACCGAACGTTTTGTTGATGGACGAACCGACTAATCACCTGGACATGGAATCGATCGAATCGCTGAACAGCGCGCTGGAACGGTATACCGGCACGCTGATTTTCATCTCCCACGACCGCGAATTCGTCTCTTCGCTGGCTACCCGCATCCTGGAAATGACACCGGACGGCATCCGCGACTTCAAGGGCGATTACGAGGATTATTTGCGTTCGCAGGGAATCGAGTAATTACAGGAAATCAGCATGAACTATGCTGTTTCTTTCGATAGCTTCGGCAGCGCACCAGCTTTGCCAAATGGTTGGATTGATATCTGTATATAATGGGATACAATGCCAGCTATAAACACGATCAAAACCACCGAAATTTTCGATGATTGGTTCTCTTCACTGAAGGATCGCGTAGCCAAATCGCGAATTCAGGCGAGAATCGACCGCGCGGAGGATGGTGATTTCGGTGATTGCGGATCAGTTGGCGAAGGCGTATTCGAAATGCGCATCCATGCCGGCGCCGGATACCGGGTGTATTACAAACAGGCCGGCATGGCAGTTTTTTTGTTGCTGGCGGGTGGCGACAAACCAACACAGCAACGGGATATCGAAACAGCGCTTGAATTGGCACGAAAAATAGGAGAATGACCGGTGAAAGAAATCAGAATACGGGATTGGGATAGCGCCGAACACCTAAAAACCGAAGAAGACATGGTGCTCTATCTGCAAGCTTGCTTTGAAGAAGCCGGTGACGACGCCGCCTTTATCGCTAAAGCAATCGGTACCATCGCCAAAGCACGCGGCATGAGCCAGCTTGCGCATGATACCGGACTTGGACGGGAGAGCCTTTATAAGGCTTTGTCGGGAGACGGCAACCCAAGTCTCGCCACTATCCTTAAAGTCATTAAAGCACTCGGTCTGAAACTTCATGTAGAAGCTGCAGGGCATTGAATTTTTTAGAAAATTGAATAAGTGTCTGACCCAGAATCAAGAATTCAAATCGGCGGTAACGCGGCGGCATTCATAACACTCCCGGTGAACCTGTGGCATTAAAACCGACCATTTATAAATTCAAAATTGCGCTGACCGATCTCAACCGCAATTATTACGACACGCTCAACCTGACGGTTGCCCAGCACCCTTCCGAAACGCTCGAACGCATGATGGCGCGCATGCTCGCGTATTGCATCAACGCCGAGGAATCGCTGCTGTTCACCAAAGGCTTGAGTACCGCGGACGAACCCGACCTGTGGACGCATACTCTGGATGGCCGGATCGGCTTATGGATCGACATCGGCGAGCCCGCGCCGGAGCGCATTAAAAAAGTCACCCGCATTGCACAAACCGTCAAAGTGTACAGCTTCAATTCCAAATCGAATATCTGGTGGATACAAGAGCAAGCCAGTTTCGCCCCGCTGACCGCCGCTGTCTTCCGGTTTGATTGGCCGCACATTCAAGCATTGGCGGCGTTGGCACAACGAACGATGGATATTTCCGTCACGATCAGCGGTGAATCGGCGTTTGTGGCGGCGGAAGCGGGGGAATGCGAGGTGAATTGGGTGGCGTTGAAAGCATGATTTTGTATCTCACTCCCTACTTTGATATCCCAAGCCAGCAGTGTATCGTGTTACGATTGCGTTACGATGCCTCCTTGGCGCGAAGCAGTATGGCTCGCTGATTTCTGCTGCAGCAATCGCAAGACTTGTTGTTTCGTAACATCTTTCCAGGTTCACCGGTCATAACCGCTTATCCGGGTTTTTGGCAATTTGGGATGATGATCGTTTAAGGAAGCTCTGATTAATTCGGCGAACGGGATGAAGGATTAGGCGCACGGAACACAGCAACCGAGACATATCAATCAGATAGACGAGGAAGTGGGTCCGCGCAACGAAGTGATTTGCTCGTATAGTCCATTAATCAGCGTTTCCTTAACACCGGTGGAAGCGGCTTAATTATTTGAAGTATTAATCGGTTGAATGTCTAACAACTATTTCGATACGCTCATTATCGGCAGCGGGCTGGCTGGATTTTCCCTGGCATTGCATCTGGCCAAACAGCAGAAAGTCTGTATTGTCACCAAGCAAACCGCGGAATCCGGCGCCAGTTCATGGGCGCAAGGCGGGATTGCAGCGGCTTTATCGCATGAAGATTCTCCCGCGCAACATGTGCAAGACACATTGATTGCCGGAGCCGGTTTATGCGATGAAGCAATTACCCGGTTTATTGCCGAACATGCAGCGGCTGCGATTCATTGGTTGATCGATGAAGGCGTTGCTTTTACTGCCGACCCAAACAACGGGACCGGATATCACCTCACCCAGGAAGGCGGTCACAGCACGCGGCGGATCATCCACAGCGGCGATGCCACCGGCAAAGCGGTGCAGCAGGCGTTGCTCGAGCAAATCCGCGCGCATCCGAATATCAGCATGCTGGAACAGCATATCGCGATCGATCTGATCACCAGCGACAAGCTGCCGGATCGCCCGCATGCCGGGCAGAAACGCTGTTTCGGCGCTTACGTTCTCGACAAGAAAAAAGACAGGGTGCTGACCTTTACGGCGCAAAACACGGTATTGGCGACCGGCGGCGCGAACAAGGTTTATCTCTATACCACCAACCCGGACACTGCCACCGGCGACGGTATCGCAATGGGCTGGCGCGCCGGTTGCAGAATCGCCAATATGGAATTCATTCAATTCCATCCGACCTGCCTTTATCATCCGCATGCTAAGTCTTTTTTAATCAGCGAAGCCGTTCGCGGCGAAGGCGGTTTATTGAAGCTGCCCAACGGCGATCGTTTTATGCCCCGTCATAATGAACGCGCAGAGCTCGCACCCCGTGACATCGTCGCGCGCGCCATCGACTTTGAAATGAAAAAACGCGGCCTGGATTGCGTTTATCTGGATATCTCGCACAAACCGGCGGGTTTCTTGAAAGAGCATTTCCCGACGATTTACGGCCGTTGCTTGGAATTGGGCATCGACATCACCCGGGAACCGATACCGGTTGTGCCAGCTGCGCATTACACGTGCGGCGGCGTTGTGACCGACCAGCAAGGCAGAACCGATTTGAGCAATCTCTACGCCATCGGCGAAACCGCGCATACCGGGCTGCACGGCGCTAATCGCCTGGCCAGCAATTCTCTGCTTGAATGCGTGGTGCTGGCGCAAGCGGCCAGCGAGGCTATTATCAATCAACCCGCGAATGGATTGCCGGCGCTCCCCGGCTGGGATGAAAGCCGCGTTACCGATGCGGACGAAGAAATTGTCATCGCGCACAATTGGGATGAGCTGCGCCGCTTCATGTGGAACTATGTCGGCATCGTGCGCACCACGAAACGGTTGCAGCGCGCGCAACGCAGAATCGAGCTGCTGCGCGAAGAAATCAATGAGTATTATACGAATTTCCGCGTCACCAGCGATTTGCTGGAGCTGCGCAATCTGGTCGACAGCGCCGATTTGATCGTGCGCTGCGCGATGCTCCGCCACGAAAGCCGCGGCTTGCACTTCAGCAAAGACTACCCTGCGACTTTACCCAAAGCGCACAATACCATTCTCCAAAAAAACGGTTAGAAAACCATGTATCGCACCGATTGCCATTGCACCTTCCATTGCCCCTCGTTACCGGTAATTGCTTGAGCGGCCATGGAGCATGAATGGCGCAATCCCCCGGCCGTGCAGTGGTGCCAATACCTGCTCGACAGCTACGCCCACTGGCTCCGGCGCGAACTCATCGAACGCAGCGGCACGCCGCTCGAACAAGCGCAACGGCTGTTCCACAGCCCGTTTGTCGTCGCATCGCATGGTACCGAAGCGGATCCGGTGCTAAATTACGGCAATCAGACAGCACTGGCGTTATGGGAAATGAATTGGCGGCAATTCACACAAACACCGTCACGCCTCACCGCCGAACCGCCGAACCGCGAAGAACGCGCCCGCATGCTGGAACAAGCAAAAACCCAAGGGTATATCGCGGATTATCGCGGCATCCGGATTTCCAGCAGCGGCAAGCGCTTCCTGGTCGAACAAGCGACCATTTGGACGATACAAAAGCCGGACGGCGCCACTATCGGGCAAGGCGCGGCTTTCTCGGCCTGGAAGTTCCTCGAATAATCGTGATCGCGTTAGCCGCTGCAAAAACAAATTTGCCCGAAAAGGATATCTGGTTTATTCTTTGCCCCCTTGCCGAATTTACCTGGAGAAGTGACCGAGCGGCTGAAGGTGCACGCCTGGAAAGCGTGTGTACGGCTCAAACCGTACCGCGGGTTCGAATCCCGCCTTCTCCGCCAAATAAACTCTCTGTAACATCTTGCGATCATTATTGATGGCTTCCATGCTGGTAAAATCGGCGGACTAAACAACCACCGGCTAAAGCCGGTGGGTTTGAGTTACGGACTGAAAGTCCGGATACGCGTCGACTAAACGATGCGTCTTATTCCGGCTCCATTTTAAAATTGTCGTTTGGATTTGGCTCAAAATGATGCTCCAAGTATTGTTTGATCATCTCTTCTGTCATCTGACCTACTGTCACGCAGAAATACCC
>WBZO01002145.1_pt1 | contig 26931 bp, 31 predicted proteins | sample 5204261 | NCBI WGS metagenome assembly WBZO01 (sample SAMN12412400, study PRJNA552823) | activated sludge metagenome | isolation source: activated sludge from anammox sidestream of wastewater treatment plant... | place: USA: North Carolina | collected 2017-09
TGCAGGCCAGTTACGATCTGAAAACACTGCCCACGCGCGATGAAATTGAACGCCGCGTGCAAAGACGTGAAGAGCACGTGTGATTTGGACCGCCACTGGCAGCGGCCAATTACGCTTGTACTGTTCGGAACAGGTTTCATGCCACTCTCATTTCTTGCTGCAAACAGGAGCAGCTTTCCCTAATTTTTATTGTCATCGCGAGGCTTATCATTGCAAGGAGGCGAAGCCGACGCGGCAACCCGGTATGATGCGCGGCGATCCAGCAATGGTAATGACAACAAAAGTATCGGATTGCTTCATGCCGTTGGCGTTCGCAAAGACGGTAAAAATTTGTTGATCCGGATGCCATTTGAGTTTTGGTAGAAGTAAAAGCAGTATTTTACTGGATTGTTTCACCAGCTGCGCCGTTTCGCAATGACGGCAGAAATCAGGGTAATCTGCATTATGCCCACTTCGTCGTTGCGAGGAGGCCGCAGGCCGACGCGACAATCCAGTGCCGCCGGTAACGAAAAGGAAATTGGTAATTTTTACATTCTGTCGGCGTTGTTATCTGAGGTTACTTGGTAGAAAAGGATGTCGAACAATTTTCAATCCAACAGAGCGATCAGGTAATCCAATTTTCCAAACGCAAACCATCTACTCGTTCAAATTCACGCAGGTTATTGCTGACCAGGATAAAACCTTCACTGCGAGCATGAGCGGCGATGTGCAAGTCATTCACGCCGATGAGCTTTCCTTTTCGCTCCAGATCAGCACGAATATCACCATAATGCCCGGCTGCTTTACTGGTATACGACAGCACTTCCAGACGAGATAAAAAATCAGCCACCTGTCGCAGGTTGTGCTCACGCTGCTGGCTTTTTTCTGCGCCGTGCAGTAACTCGGCTTCGGTAACAGCGCTTACGCACATCATGTCTGCATAGCGGTTAAAGGTAACCAGCGCTTCTATTGGCCGACGTTTGATAACGTAGATGGCGATGTTCGTATCCAGCATATATTTGAGCATCAGAACACCTCGCGCTCCTGCTGTTCCTGACTGGCACGTTCAGACAAAAAATCTTCTGAAACGCCTTGTTCCGCCAGAAAAAAGCTGTCCCAGGTATGATCAACCGGGGTCAGGATTCGCTCTTTACCCAGTTTACGTACCCAGACCTTTTTCACATCATCGGCAAAGCGCACATCTACCGGCAAACGTACAGCCTGAGTACGGTTATTTTCAAAAACAGTACCTGTATGCATCACGATCCTCCAATCAAAGCAGCCAGATACTGCAAGTATATAGCATTGCTTGTTGTATGGACATCTGCGGGAGAGATATTTGCCTGTTTTTTGGTATGAAGATGGGTACTGCACCACCCGATCTATAGCACGTACAACTTCGTGCCTGAAATCGTAATTTAAGCACTGGGTTGCCCAGCTTACTTGACCAGGTCACCCATGAGTGACACGGTGAATCCAGCCGTTCGGGAGAAGCTGCTGGAAATCCGGATCATCAATCAGGATCGGTAACTTCCGCGAAACTGCTAAACTGCGCGCCATGATAAGAATCTCAGAACTGACCTTGCAACGTGGCTCTCTGCGCTTACTGGAAAATGCAGATTTAACCCTACACCCAGGGCATAAAGTCGGCTTAATTGGTGCCAATGGCGCCGGCAAATCCAGCTTATTTGCCCTGCTACGTGGTGAACTGCATCCTGATGCGGGCGATTGCGTATTGCCGATGAACTGGCGCATTGCCCATATGCGTCAAGAAATCGATGCACCTGATTGTAATGCGATTGATTATGTGCTCGATGGTGATGGCTACTTGCGCGATATTCAACAGCAACTGGTCAAAGCTGAACAACGACAAGACGGAGTTGAGCTTGGCCGCTTGTACTCGGAACTTGATAACGCTGATGCCTATACCTCCGACGCGCGCGCACGTAAATTATTAGCTGGTTTGGGTTTCCTGGAAGAACAAATGGGAAATCAGGTCAATAGCTTTTCCGGTGGCTGGCGGATGCGCTTAAATCTGGCACAAGCGTTAATGTGCCCATCAGACTTGCTATTACTTGATGAGCCCACTAACCACTTGGATCTCGATGCGATTTTATGGTTGGAAAGTTGGCTGCAAAGCTATCCCGGTACCTTGCTGCTGATTTCCCATGACCGTGATTTTTTAGATGCAGTGGTCGGTCATATTGTCCATATTGATCAGCAAAAACTAACGCTATATTGCGGCGGCTATACAGCCTTTGAACGCGCCCGTGCTGCACGTATTATGCAGCAACAGCAAGCGCACGAAAAACAAAGAGCACAGCGCGCGCATATGGAAGATTTCATCCGACGCTTTAAAGCCAAGGCCAGTAAAGCACGGCAAGCACAAAGCCGTGTTAAAGCCCTGGAACGCATGGAGGAGCTGGCGCCAGCACACTTTGATTCACCTTTTGACTTTATTTTCCGCGTGGCTGATAAAGTCTCTACACCGCTGCTGAATCTCAATGAAGCAGAGCTTGGTTACAACGTGGGGCAGCCTATTTTAAGCAATGTAAAGCTACAACTAGTCCCGGGCGCACGGATTGCTTTGCTTGGCCCCAACGGTGCAGGTAAATCAACTCTGATTAAAAGTATTGTGGATGATTTACCGCTACTGTCAGGTCATCTTACCCGCAGTGAAAACTTAGCGATTGGCTACTTTGCCCAACATCAACTGGACTCACTTGATCCAAAAGCCAGCCCGTTGCTACACCTTCAACGTATTGCTCAAGATGAGCGCGAGCAAGTTTTGCGTAATTTCCTCGGCGGTTTTAATTTTCGCGGCAAGCGCTGTGATGAACCCGTGCTCAATTTCTCCGGTGGTGAAAAAGCCCGCTTGGCTTTGGCGCTGATTGCGTGGGGTAAACCTAATTTATTACTGCTCGATGAGCCCACCAACCACCTTGATTTAGAAATGCGACAAGCATTGAGTATGGCTTTACAAGATTTCTCCGGTGCACTACTGCTGGTGTCTCACGATCGCCATCTGATTAAAAGTACCGTGGATGAGTTGTACTTAGTTGCTGATGGCCGTGTGCGGGAGTTTGCAGGCGATCTTGAGGACTACAGCAAATGGCTCAACGATTATCGTTTGCGCCAGCGTCCTGATAGCGATGCAGCCAGCCCCGATAAAGTCGATCGCCGCGCACAACGCCAGGCAGTTGCAGCACTACGTAAACAACTGGCACCGCTACGCAAGCACACTGATACATTAGAAAAACAGTTAGATAACATTCAAAAAGAGCTACAGGCTTTGGAAACCATTTTGGCTGATAATAATCTCTATGAGCAGCCGCAAAAAGATCAGCTCAAGCAATACCTAAGCCAGCAAGCCAACTTGCTACAAAAGCAAGTAAAACTGGAAGAAACCTGGCTCAATAACTTAGAAGAGCTGGAATTATTGCAAAGTGAACTTGGGGAAGATGTATAACGCAATGGTTTGAAAGCGGGCTAAACCGGGGTGTCACAAAACGCTTCACTCCAGCCGCGCCGGGGTTGTCCGCCGCGATGTAGTCCAAGATGTCTGCCCGATCTTGTTCCGCTTCTGGCGTCCAGACAACTATCACACCCGGCCGGTTATTACCTGGTTGCGCCTGGCAGCGAATTCAGCTTCAACTTCATTATTTGTACGGCCATGACCGGCCCGCATTGAGGTGCGGCCAGCTTCCACTCTCTCTTGTATTGCCCGGGGCAGGTTTCATGCCACTCTCATTTCTTTTGCTGAAAACAGATTCTCTCCAGGTTTTTCTGAATGTCATTTGTTAATCCAGATGTCATTGGGTTTTATATTTTACTGGATTGCTTCCCGCCACGACCTATGGCCCTGCGGCTGAAGACTGATACACCCGCAATGACATTTATCGATTTAATCAGAAGCTTCTTGACCGCTCAGCGATAAATATCACGACGATGATTGATACGAACAACCAGAATCGTTAAGAGGTTATCCTGGATTTCATATACGACTCGATACATACCAACCCGTATCCGGCGCAACCCGGAAAACTCGCCCTTCAGGATAGATCCGGCACCGGGGTGTTCTTTCAGCAAATCGATTGCTTTTATGATACGTAGTCGGTCTGGTCCGGGAATTTTTTCAAGTGACTTTACCGCGCTCTGCCTAATCGAGATGGAGTAGATCACGCTTTACCTCTTCCCAATCCAGTATCGGATCTGCCGGATCTCGCAATATATCGATCGCCTGCGAGATATCCTCAAAATCCTCCAGATAATATTCCACCGCCTGACGAACCACTTCTGCCCGAGAACGCCGTAAACGAGCTGCAGCCGCGTCAAGGGAAGAAACAAGGTCATCGGGCAAACGAGCAGTAATTTGAGCCATAGCACCCCCATGTAATGTCAGTTAATGTTAATTGATGCGAGTCTAGGCAAGAGCCATTATCAGGTCAATACCACTCTCATAAGGCCGCATCAATCAGGCCGTTTCCCATTTCTGTAACTATCTTGCGCAAGGTAATTTCAAGCAATTGTCATATTGCCACCTGTTGCAGAAAATCGCGCGGCTCAGCAGAAAACTGCGCAAAATTCTCCGGTGTTACAATCACCCGCAAAGCCTTAGGCTCCTGTGCACAAAAGGCGTCCAGTCCCCTGGCCGATTTTTTGCGACCGGATTTTACCTCGATGGCGTACAACCGCTCGCGATACTGGTATACAAAATCCACCTCATCGTTACGCTCACGCCAATAAAACACCTGCCCAGGCAGCTGCATCAGTTCAGCACCCACCACCAGTTCAAATGCCCGCCCGCGCTGCTCCGTACTCCGCATCACATCTACCCCCGCTACCATACCGTACAGCGCCGGGCAAGCCGGTAGCATCTTGGGACTGGAACTGCGTGCAAGCCATGTCTTGGGTGAATACTTCTGCAACGCATGCAACAAAAAAGCACCACCGTACAACTCAATGTAATATTTGACCAGATCGGTATTTCCCTTGTCCTGCAACTGCCCCAGCAGTTTGGTGTAGCTAATTTCCTGCGCAGGGTAGGCGCATAAAATCTCGAACGCCTGCCGAAAAAGTGCCGGGTTGGCCACCTTGCGACTTTGCAAGATGTCCTTGCCGATAACTGCCTCTACAATTGCATCCTTCATGTAGGCGTACCAGCGATCGGGATCATACTCCAGGACAACTGCGCCCGGATAGCCACCAAAAGCGAGATAACGCGGCAAGTCGTAACCAAAGGCAGCGTGCAATTCGGCAAATGTCCAATGATGTACTCTCAGCAGTTCAAAGCGTCCAGCCAGACTTTCTGTTACGCCACTCTGAATTTGCAGGGCACTGGAACCCAGCAGCAACACTCGCAAGCGTCCCGGCTGCGCGTCCCACAGTGCCTTGATGGTTTCTGGCCAGTTCACCACCTTCTGGATTTCATCCACCACAAGCAGGGCGCCTTCGCCCAACAGCAATGCCTGCTGCCACTGCTCCAGCAACCAGCTGCGGTCACTCACCAGCACATCGTCGGCATTGGCATAATGCTGCGGATAGCTGCATTGTGCCATCAGTTGCCGCACACCTGTAGTCTTGCCCACCTGACGGGGGCCTGTCAGCACTTGTATCAGCGGTTGCATACCGTCCAGACGGTGCGCAAGCTGTGCGACGAAAGGACGTTGAAAAAGAGTCATCATGCAATCCTACAAAATACTAGACGTCTCTATTATATCCAATAGATCTCTCTAGCATTTTGTAGAAATTCTGGATAGAAACCCAAATGTTTGTTTTCACGAATCATGTAGTCTTTATCCGCAAACAGGACGAACGGATAGCAATCCGGTGCTTCTGTCAGCCAGCAGGTGCACAAGCGTAGCACCATCAATGCTCACGAAAATATTTTTGCCTGGGGCTATTGGGTTTATCTGGCTGAGTGCGCAGCAGCCAGCCAGCATCAAGTAAAGGGGCTAAAACAGCTTTGCGAAAATGTTCGCGGTCACTCAAATGGCAAAACGCTTGCAATTCGGTACGACTGCGCGGGTATTGGTAAAACTCCGCCAGCCCCGGATATTGCTCCATAATCTCCAATACAGCTTGCGGGATATCTTGCAGGGTAGCTTGCGGGGTAACAATCTGTGATTCGCTTAAGGTTTCTTCAATCACCGTCAGCATGAATTCAATAAAAAATGCACAATCGGTTTGCGCCGTGCTATCAGCAATGACCTGGTAATAGGTAATTACCTTCAATCGCCAGTGAACCCTGTATAGGCCGCAACACGGTTGAACAACGTGGCAGTAAGGCTGAAAGGTGGTTGATAACTCATCGATAAGTCAATCAGGAGCTTGCCGCACCTGCGCACTGTTTCTCATGAAATGGGAAAGGTGGCAGAAGGGAATTTTACAACGCGGTATTCAAAGAACGTCAGCAAACCCTTTTCTGGTCTTCTGGAACCAGGCAAACCCCAGCCAGGCAATTATCCCGGTAACCAGCCAGTAAAGTGCCAGCAGCAAGAAATCCGGCATTTTCCCCCAATACAACACATCCCGCACCATTTCGATGACTGGGGTAAGAGGGTTAAGGTACAGCAAATGCTGATAGCTTTCGGGCAAAGCACTAATCGGGTAGAAAATAGGACTGAGAAACATGAGTACCGAAGTTATTACTCCGATGAATTGTGATACATCACGCAGATAAACACCCAGTGATGCCAGAATCCAGCTCAACCCCAGGATAAACAGAGCAAATGGCATGACGACAAATGGCAGGTACAGTGCACTTGCATGCGGAACACCAAACAAAATTACGTAGGCTGCCAGCCAGACACCCAGGCTGATCAAGGCATGATACAAAGCTGAAAGCAGACTGACAAAAGTCAGGGTCTCCAGCGGAAAAACCACTTTCTTGACGTAGTTGGGGTTGGCAAGAATCAGCGCAGGTGCACGATTGATACACTCGGCAAACAGGTTGAACACGATCAAACCAGCAAAAAGCACCAGGGCAAACTCGGTTTTGGATTCGCTTCCCACGCTCCAGCGCGCCTTGAATACTACGCTGAATACAAAGGTGTACACCGCCAGCATGAATATCGGGTTGAAAAAAGACCATAGCAGGCCCAGCACAGAGCCACGATAACGCCCGAGTATTTCGCGCTTGGCAGAAGCCAGAATCAGTTCACGATTGCGCCAGAGACTGGTAAACATTTCTACCGGCGTTGCAGGAAATTGGCGCATCAACCCAGTACCTCCAACTTAATAAATAAATGGTTTGCCGCTTCCCATTCCTGATTCTTACTCTCCATACTGCCTGGTTATCCATTCACGATACGCACCAGACTGAACCTGTGCCACCCACTCCGGGTTGTCGAGATACCACTGCACCGTTTTGCGGATGCCGGTTTCAAAGGTTTCAGCAGGTCTCCAGCCCAGTTCGCGTTCGATCTTGTGCGCATCGATGGCATAGCGGCGATCGTGGCCGGGGCGATCCGCGACATAGGTGATTTGTGATGCGTAGCTCGTACCATCTGCTTTGGGCCGCAGCTCATCGAGCAAACTGCAGACTGTATTAACAATTTCGATGTTGGGCTTTTCATTCCAGCCACCAATATTATAGATTTCACCCGGCTTCCCAGCTTTGAGGACACGACGAATTGCACCACAATGATCTTTGACATAGAGCCAGTCGCGGATCTGCATACCATCACCATACACGGGTAGTGGCTTGCCTGCGAGAGCATTCACAATCATCAGCGGGATGAGTTTTTCCGGGAAATGATAGGGTCCGTAATTATTGCTGCAATTGGTAGTCAGTACCGGCAATCCGTAAGTGTGATGCCAGGCGCGCACCAGATGGTCACTCGCCGCCTTGCTGGCCGAATACGGGCTGTTGGGCTCATAACGGCTGGTCTCGGTAAAAGGAGAGGCTTCCTTGCTCAGGGTACCGTATACCTCGTCAGTGGAAACATGCAGAAAGCGAAAATCCTGTCGATCAGGCTCCCTCAAATCATCCCAAAAGGCACGTACACACTCAAGCAGGCGAAAAGTACCAACGATATTGGTCTGAATGAAATTCTCCGGACCATGGATACTTCGATCGACATGTGATTCAGCCGCAAAGTTGATGACGGCCCGGGGACGGTGTTCGTACAAAAGACGCGCAACCAGATCGAAATCAGTGATACTGCCTTTCACAAAAATATGGCGTGAATCACCTTCCAGCAAAACCAGGTTCGCCCGGTTGCCGGCATAAGTGAGTACATCCAGATTGATGACTGCTTCTTCGGATTGAGCCAACCAATCCAGAACAAAATTGCTGCCGATAAAACCGGCCCCGCCAGTAACCAGTATCACTTCCGATGACTCCTTTTTAAATCCAGCCGAACTTCAGATACAAATCACACGACACTTCTATGGAAATTTTTATGACAACAATGAGCTGCTGTATTAGGGAGAAAATCTGAGTATTTCAGGCACGCTACCGCCATGCCTGTTTTATAACAGGGGAGAGAGATTCAACGAAGTAAAGCAGCAGACTGCACAAACCGGCAGCGAGTAAATGAACAATGAATCGCAACCTGCTGGCAGACGGGCGAAATTTTGCCACATTGTCATGTTTTTGGGAAACATTCTGCCTAATGAATGAAACAGGCTGGCCAAACTTACCAATCAGTTACGCAGATTTTTAGAGTTTCTCAGTTTGTTTTACGCAAACTGGTCGGTGAAACTCGCATGGCAACCGGTTTGTTCAGCAGTTCGATGAGTACCATCACGCGGCGTTCACCCTCTGCCATCTGGTAAATCCCCTCGATACCGGCGAATGCACCTTCTGTCAGGCGCACTCTTTCCCCGGGTTTGAACAGTCGTTCGGGTTTATGCTGGAAAGAAGCTTCCTGCATACGCAAAAGATCGATCAGAGTATCATCGATCCCGGCAGGTTCAGATCCGAAACACACCAGCCGGTTGACACCTCTGGTGGAACGAATCGGTGCCCAGCTTTTGGCGGAATCACCCTGCTCCAGTTGAATAAAAAGGTAACGGGGAAACAGCGGTTCATCGACCACCGTCAGATTTCCCAGATGAAGCTTTTCTACCGGCAACATCGGCAGGTAACATCGATACCCCTGCCATTGCAGATTCTGAAAAGCACATTTCTCCTGTTTGGGTTTGGTATGAACGAGATACCAGTGCATTGCCTCTCCACAGGTTATCCAGACGACAACATTCTACTGTAGCCGATGTCGGCACAGCAATGAATTTGTCATATCCGGGATGTATACAGAATTATCTGTTCATTTACTGCTCTTCAGTATATGAAAAATATCTGCACAGACAGTTCCTGCATCTGCAGGATATTTTGTCAGGACTCTTTTATATGAGAACTTTCAGCCCTGCCGCAGCAAGTACGCATGCCAAGGCGATCTGAATCCACCGCCCGGTAATTTTGCTGGCCAGCATACTACCCGCAACGACGGTAGGTACCGAGCCCAGCAGCAGGCTGATCAGCATCCACCAATCGACCATACCCGCGAACAGATAGCCCAAGCCGGCAACGACTGCCAGCGGAATAGCATGCACGATATCCGTGGCTATCAGGCGATGCGGAGTCATACGCAACGGATAAAGATACAGCAGCATTACACTTCCCAGTACTCCCGCCCCTACCGATGTCAGCGCAACGCACACACCAAGGATGGCACCGGCAATGACTGTCAGTATCGATTGTATGGTTTCGAACCGTTCCGGCTGCCCGGTTCGTTTTTTTCTGGCCAGAGCAACCATTCGGGGTGCGGTCAACAGGCCGATCGCCGTAATCAGCACGACAATGCCGATTCCTTTGGTCAGCCAGTCCACTTTTGCAATGTGTGTTCCCATGCTTACCATCAGCACGACCAGCAGAGCCATAGGAAGACTGCCCGACCATAAACGTTTGACCACCTGCCAATCGACATTGCCATTGGTATGGTGCACTCGAGCACCGGCTATTTTGGTGATGGCGGCAAACCACAAATCGGTCGCTACCGCCGTTACAGGCTGAACACCGAACACCAGCAGCAGAATGGGCGTCATCAAGGCACCCCCACCCACACCAGTCAATCCGATGACAAAACCGGTCAATGCACCCGCCAACGTGAAAGACCAGTCGATCATGCACGTGCTCCCGCAAAATCGCACATCGCAATGAATACAATATCGTGGATACCTGATTCGTTGAACTGCTGCCGCCTGTCGGAATACGGTACGTCTTCATCAGCACCGTTCAGGCCAGCTTGCTCTGCCAAGATTGTGAATTCAAATTGTCGCATAGGGATTTATTTGCCTGTCCGGGTTGAAGTTACTTCGCTCCGGCAAATTACTTTTTTGCCGGGTCGAAAACAACCCAACCTGTAAGAAAGGGTGGCAGTTTATCGTGATTTGATTTTGCTGATTAAATTTTCTTGTGAAACTGTCGGACAAACAGCCTTGTAACCAGCCGAAGAAGATATTCCCCGCCGCATGCAGATAAATCTCCACCCGAATTCCAATCGAATATGGGATCGGTTTTGTCCGGCAGCAATCAAAGAATATCTTTACCTGTGAGCCTGCCAGTAATACCATGAGAAAACGAATGTTTCAGTAACTCACTACTTGCCCGTGCGCCCTTTCGGGCTGCACAACCTGACGGGAATCCGATCATCGCGTTTTTACCGACAAGTAACCTTAATGTTCGATATTCGGACATCACTGCAAAAGGAGGACAGAACGTATGCAAATACCCCGTTCACTCATGTCTTACCTGAGAGATTTGCCTGCTGATCTGCTGCCGCTGGTCGAGCAGATTGCTAATCTGGCAATGGATTTGCGCTGGACCTGGAGCCACGGAGGAGATGCCATGTGGAAAATCATGGATCCGCAGCTCTGGGAACAAAGCGAAAATCCTTTCGTCGTCCTGCAAAATCTATCGCATGAACAATTGCAGATGCTGAGCCAGGATCAGGAATTCAGACAGCATCTCGATAGTCTGGTTGAAGCACGCAATCATTATTGCAGTTGTGGTGGCTGGTTTGGAGAGGTACACGACAACGCCAGTCTGCGCAGAATCGCCTATTTCAGCATGGAATACGGTCTGGGCAAGGCTTTGCCGTTGTATGCCGGCGGGCTGGGTGTGCTGGCGGGAGATTATCTCAAGGCAGCCAGTGATCTGGCCGTACCGGTAATCGCCGTCGGCCTGCTGTATCAGGAAGGTTATTTCCGGCAGATGCTGGATACCAGCGGGTGGCAACAGGAAATCTACCCCTACAACGATTCCAGCAGCCTGCCCTTGCACCCTCTGCGAGCGCATGACGGCACCTGGCTGTCCATCCCGATCAGGCTGCCCGGGCGGACGGTACAACTGCATGTCTGGGAAGCACGTGTAGGACGGGTCAGCCTGTACTTACTGGACAGTAACAATCCGCTGAACAGTGCGCTCGATCGTGGTATTACCGGCAAGCTGTACGGCGGAGGGGAAGAAATCCGTCTGGTACAGGAAATCGTACTGGGAATCGGCGGCTGGCAGCTCATCGAAGCGCTGGAGCTGGAAATCGATGTCTGTCACCTGAATGAAGGTCATGCTGCTTTCGTTACCCTGGAACGTGCCCGCTGTTTCGCGCAAAAAAGGCAGATGGATTTCCGCGAAGCACTCTGGGCAACCCGTCCGGGCAACCTGTTCACCACGCATACCCCGGTAGCGGCCGGTTTCGATACTTTCCCGCGCGCGCTGATGATGAAATACGGCCTGCCCTACGCCAGAAACCTGGGTATGCCACTCGATGAACTGATGGCATTCGGGCGCAGCAACGGGCAGGATGATGATGAACCTTTCAATATGGCTTATCTGGCAGCACGCACCTGCGGCATGATGAACGGCGTCAGCCGGCTGCACGGTCAGGTCAGTCGAAGTATTTTCCAGAAGTTGTATCCACACTGGCCGGAATGTGAAGTCCCCGTCACGCATGTTACCAATGGTGTGCACGTCCCTTCGTGGGATTCTCCCTGGGCAGATGAAATCTGGACAGATTCATGCGGCAAGGGTCGCTGGCTGGGTTCGGAAGAAACTCTCGCCACTAAAATACACAAACTCGACAATGCGGCACTCTGGAATCTGTGCGGTCAGGAACGCGCCGACCTGGTGCGCCACGCACGGCAACGGATGCGGATACTGCAGGGACAAAGGGGTGCAGACACGGAAGCGATCAGTCAGGTTGACCGGATACTGGACCCCAATGTGCTGACACTCGGTTTTGCCCGCCGCTTTACCGCTTACAAGCGCCCCAATCTGCTGCTGCACGATCGTGAACGCCTCGCCCGGTTGCTTACCCGGACAGACCGGCCGGTGCAACTGGTCGTCGCCGGCAAGGCACACCCTGCCGATAACGAAGGCAAGCGCTTCATCCAGGAATGGGCACAGTTTTCCAGCAGACCGGATGTACGCAATCATGTCGTGTTTCTTGAAGACTACGATATCGCGCTGGCGCAGGAACTGGTACAGGGAGTGGATGTCTGGATCAACACTCCGCGCCGGCCGTGGGAGGCCAGTGGTACCAGCGGCATGAAAGTGCTGGCCAATGGCGGATTGAATCTCTCGGAACTCGACGGCTGGTGGGCCGAAGCCTACACCCCGGATGCCGGCTGGGCGCTGGGAGATGGCCGCGAACACCATGAACCCGGCTGGGATGCCGTGGAAGCGGAACAACTGTATCGCCTGCTGGAAGAAGAAATTGTACCGATGTTCTACGATCGCGATGCCAGTGGTATTCCCGCAGCCTGGGTAGCCCGTATGCGCACCAGCATGGCCCATCTCGCTCCGCAGTTCAGCAGCAACCGGATGGTACGTGAATATGTCGAGCAACTCTATCTTCCTGCCGCTGCCGCCTTCCAGCAAAGAACGGCCCCCGGCAGCTCGATAGCGCGGGAACTGCACCAGTGGGACGAGCAACTGAAAAGAAGCTGGCACGAAATCCACTGGGGAAACCTGATCATTTCCCGGGATGAGCAAGGCTGGCTGTTTGAAGTACCGGTTTATCTGGGTGGCATCCCTCCCGAACTTGTACAGGTGCAACTCTATGCCGATCCGATCGAAGGTAAAGTCCCCGTCCGCGAAGCGATGCAGCGCGGCAATGAAATGCCTGGCGCCGTAAATGGCTATCTGTATACAGCCCGGCTGAATACGCTGCGCGCCCATACCGATTTCACACCACGTTGTATCGCCCATCACCCCGATGCCTGTATCCCGATTGAGAATCACCTGATCCACTGGTGGAGCGGAATCGTATCCTTGAAGAACCTCTGATTACGTCCTCCATGAGCCGCATTGCAGGCAGAATTGCGATGATCACAAGAAAAGTGTGGTGATCCGGTATCTCTGTCACCCTCATTGCTGAACAGCTACTTCTTCCAACTCACTCGCACCGGATAACCTGGCGGCATAGGAAACCCCTTTCCGTGCAGCGTGCGGAAATAGCCGGAGATTAGGCGATTGTTCAGATGATCGAAATTTCCGCGTATTACCCATAATTCGCTCGTATCACTATCCACGCAGGAGAAATCATGAGCGAAGCAACTCTACCGGCCGGCACGGGCAATAAAAAGAAGATGATTCTGTTTGTTCTGATCGGAGTGCTGTCCGTCGGCGCAGGAATCGGCGGTACCTGGTATTTCATGAAACAACAGCAGGAAGAGGGCTCAGAAGTCACAGTCGAGAAAAAGAAGAAAATGAAACCGACGACCTTCATCAAGCTCGAAAGCTTTACCGTCAATCTGCAATCAGATGACAGGGAACCACATTATCTGCAGGTAGAACTGTCCCTCAAAGTGAACGAATCGGACGCGGTCAAGATCATCGAAGACAAGAAACCTGAAGTCCGCAATCAGATCCTGCTGCTGCTGTCCAGCAAGAAGCCCTCCGAGATTAATACGCTGGAGGGCAAACAGAAACTCAGCGAGGATATCATTCAGGCAGTCAGATCAAAGATCGATTCTGAAGAGCTGGAGGGTGACATTCTGGATGTTTTGTTCACCTCGTTCATCATTCAGTAAACTCTGCGCGCCATGGCCGAGAATTTTCTTACCCAGGATGAAGTTGATGCGCTGCTGAACTTTGAGAATGGCAGCAAGCATCAGCAAACTGCCCAGAAAGAAAACGAGGTCTCCTATCCGGGCGGTGTTCGCCCCTACAACATGGCCACCCAGGAGCGGATCGTGCGCGGACGCATGCCCGCCCTGGAAATCATCAATGCACGATTCGCCAATTCACTGCAGATCGGGCTCTACAATTTTCTGCGCCGGGGGGTGGATATTTCCGCCGGTTCGATCAAAACCATCAAATACAGCGAATTCACCCGTTCACTGGTCGTCCCGGCGAATATCAACCTGGTCAGCATGAAACCGTTGCGCGGTACCGCGCTGTTCACCATCGATCCCAACCTGATATTCCTGATTGTGGACAACATGTTCGGTGGAGATGGCCGTTTCCATACCAGAGTGGAGGGACGTGAGTTCACCCTGACCGAACAGGGCATCATCCGGCGCCTGCTGGATGTTCTGTTCGAACACTACGAAAAGGCATGGCAGTCTGTCTATCCGGTCAAATTTGAATATATCCGGGCGGAAATGAATCCGCAATTCGCCAATATCGTCACCCCGACCGACATTGTCGTCGCCAGCGCCTTCGAGCTCAACCTGGGCGGCAATCGCGGGGAATTCTATACCTGCATTCCCTACACCATGCTGGAGCCGATACGCGACCTGCTCAACAACAGCATGCAGGAAGATCGTGCGGAAGTTGACAAAAACTGGATCAAATCACTGACCAGGCAAGTACAGGGAGCGGAAATAGAAATCATCGCCAATCTGGGCCAGACCCAGGTGACGTTACACCAGATTCTCAACATGCAGGAAGGCGATGTCATCGCGCTCGATATTCCCGATACCGTGGTGGCAATGGCGAACAACGTACCGATCATGGATTGTCATTACGGCATCCTCAACGGCCACTATGCGCTCAAAGTCAAAACTGTACGATCTCCCAACGAAACCGACTGATACCGGAGCAGAAGATGAATGAATCCACAGTAACCGAACCGCAAACCGAACAGGATGACTGGGCCGCCGCCATGGCGGAACAGCAGGCTGCTGATGCTCAGCCGACAACCGATGATGACAATGGATCGCCACCCCCCTCATCAGCCCATCTGGCGAGTGACAGCCTGACGAAACCCTCCCCCGTTTTCGAGCAGTTCTCCAGGAATGACGTGCTGAACGATACCCGCAACGATATCGACATGATTCTGGACATTCCGGTGCAACTGACTGTCGAGCTGGGCCGCACCCGGATCGCTATCAAAAATCTGCTGCAACTGGCACAAGGTTCCGTAGTGGAGCTGAATGGTATGGCCGGGGAGCCGATGGATGTGCTGGTCAATGGCTGTCTGATTGCTCAGGGAGAAGTGGTGGTCGTCAATGAAAAGTTCGGTATCCGCCTGACTGACATCATCACCCCCAGTGAACGCATACGCAAACTCAACCGCTGATTGATACCGGGCCGATCGCCAAATCCATGCAACCCATACGTATCCGCGCTGGTGCAGCACTGTGGCTGTGGCTGCCACAGCAGTTGCTTGCCGAACCTGCAGGAAATCAGGGCTTTACCCCGCCGCCTCCGATCATTTCCACCGAGAGCATGCTGCAACTGTCAGCCGGGTTGCTCATGGTACTGGCATTCATCGCACTGATTGCCTGGCTGTTCAAGAAAATCGGCTTTCATCCTGCCAACCGGACAGGTCTGCTGAAAGTCATTTCCTCTGCCAGTGTCGGCCAGAGAGAAAGGATCGTGCTGGCTGAAATCGGCGATACCTGGCTGGTACTGGGCGTTGCACCGGGCCAGGTCAACCTGCTGCATCAGATGGACAAAAACACTCTGCCTGCCGGTGAAACCGCCGAACCACCTCCCGCCAGCCGTTTTACGGAAAAGTTGCAGGCTCATCTGGAACAAGGTCATGAACGATAAATTACCAGCCCATCCCAAAACCAGCTTCCGGCACAGTCTGCCCAAACGCTCCATCAATTGCGGCATCCTGTTGCTGGTTGCGGGAATCGGCGTTGCCGGCCCGGTGCTGGCTCAGAAAACAGGATTTCCTGCCGTTACCAGCACCCCTGCAGCGGGAGGGGGCGCTACCTATACCCTCAGCCTGCAGACTCTGCTGCTGCTGACTTCGCTGACGTTTCTGCCAGCCGTCATCCTGATGATGTCCAGCTTCACCCGTATCATCATCGTTCTGTCACTGTTGCGCCAGGCGATGGGCACACAATCCTCCCCGCCCAATCAGGTACTGCTCGGCCTGGCACTGTTCCTGTCTTTCTTCATCATGTCGCCGGTCATCGACAAGGTTTATACGGAAGCGTACCTGCCGTTCTCGGAAGATAAAATCAGCATCGTCGAAGCGATGGAAAAGGCGGGAGATCCGCTCAAATCCTTCATGCTGCGCCAGACGCGCGAAGCAGATATCGCCCTGTTTGCCCGGATTGCCGAAAACGGAGAAATCGAAAGCCCGGATCAGGTACCGATGAAAATCCTGGTGCCTGCCTATATTACCAGTGAGTTGAAAACCGCCTTCCAGATCGGATTTGTCGTATTCATCCCCTTTCTGATCATCGATATGGTCGTTGCCAGCACGCTGATGGCCATGGGGATGATGATGCTGTCACCCATGATCATTTCGCTGCCGTTCAAGCTGATGCTGTTCGTGCTGGTCGATGGCTGGAATCTGCTGATCGGTTCGCTCACCCAGAGTTTCTACGTCTGACGAGGAGATCGCCCCATGAACCCGGAACAGGCAATGACTATCGGCCGGCAGGCACTGGAGGTCACATTCACGATCGCAGCCCCCTTATTACTGGCGGCGCTGGTAACGGGTCTGGTCATCAGTATTTTTCAGGCTGCCACACAGATCAATGAGATGACGTTGTCGTTCATTCCGAAACTGCTGGCCATATTCATCACGCTGACGCTGGCCGGACCTTGGATATTGCAGATCATGCTCGATTACATCACCCGGCTTTATACCAGCATTCCCTGGATCATCAGCGGTGGCTGACGGGCGAAACGTGCTGACATTTCCATTTTATGCTGCATCCTTCACGCTTTTCTGCAGCCTGATACATCGTATCTAGCCCAGGCCATCGACCCATGTTCAGCATCACGACCGAACAACTGAACAGTTGGCTGTCCACCCTGATCTGGCCGCTGGCCAGAATCCTCGCACTCCTGGCGAGCACACCACTGCTGGGCAGCAGCTCGATTCCGACTCAGACGAAACTGGGGCTGGCTGTACTGCTGGCTATTCTGATTGCACCGCTGCTGCCCCCGCTGCCTCAGATCGATCCGGGTTCCGGTGTTGGTCTCATCGTTCTGATGCAGCAGATCATCATCGGACTGGCCATGGGTTTTTCCATGCGCATCGTTTTTACTGCAGTCGAAATGGCAGGTGAAATCACAGGATTGCAGATGGGCCTTGGTTTTGCCACTTTCTTCGATCCCCAGCAATCCGGACAGGTCCAGCTGGTTGGTCGCTTCTACGGGTTGCTGGCCACTCTCACGTTTCTGGCCATCGACGGGCATTTGCAGGTCATCGCCATTCTTGCACACAGTTTCACCACGCTGCCCATCGGGGCCGAGGGAATGAGTACCACTTCATTCACGGCACTCGTCAATTGGGGAATCAAAATTTTCATGCTGGGATTACATCTGTCCTTACCTGTCCTGACAGCTCTGCTGATCACCAACCTTGCGCTGGGTATCCTGACACGCGCCGCTCCCCAACTGAACATTTTTGCCGTCGGATTTCCACTGACGCTGGGAATCGGTCTGCTGGTCATGTCATGGGCATTGCCCTATTTCACCCCTCTGCTCAATCAACTGTTTCAGGAGAGTTTCTCGGTCATGCGTTCACTCTCCAGCAAAGCCAGCGTGGCTGGAATACCCTGAAAATGAGTCGGAATGGCCATTCCCGATCCGGCCTCATCGAACATTTTGGCATTCTTTGGATTAACCGGATTTTTTACCCTTTTTTTGGCCGATCGCAATCTTCCGGTGATTGATAAGGTAAGCGGCACTCGCATATTTTTCTTGAGAAAACGGTAACCACCATGCTATTCAAATCTCATCTCAGATCGATTCTGAATATTAGCCCCCAGTCGGAAAATGAAGCTGAATCCAATGTAGTCCCCCTTTATACCGGTAAAACCGCATCCGACGACACCCTGCTGACCACGAACGATACTCCGGCACAGGAAGAGTATGATGCCCCTGCCGATGACAGCAATGCCTCACGGCTGGAAGCCGAGAATCTCGCGATCCGGGAAGCCAAAAGCCGGATTGAAACCGAAGCCCGGGCACGTGTCACGGCAGAAGCGCGTGCCCGAGTGGAGGCCAGTGCCAGACTGGCAGCCGAAGCACGCATCAAGGCCGAGACCGCTGCAACGGAAGAAGCCAGGGCACGCGCCCGGGCAGAAGCACTGGCTGCGCATGAAGCCCATGCGCGCCAGGAGCTGGAAGCGAGACTGCGTCAGACTGTCGAGGATGGCCTGAGAGCAGAAAAAGAAACGGTTACCGCACTGCGTGCCAAAGTGCAGGCAGAAGCCGCCACCACCGAAAAAGCACGGCGACGTTTACAGGAAGAAGCGCTTGCCTTGGAAAAATCCCGGGAAAGAGAACTGGCAGAGCAAAGAGCCATCGAGGCGGCCATCGCCAGACGAAGAACCCACGAAGAAGCGCTGAAAATAGCGCTTGCAGCTTCTGCAGCCGAAGCAGAAGCAACTGCACTCGCCCGTGCAAGAATCGAAGAGGATGAGAAAAATATTGCACTGGCCAATGCCAAAGCCGAGGCTGAGCGTCAGGCGATCGAAGAAATCCGGCTGCGCACCGAAGCCGAGGCTGATCTGACATCGAAAGCCCAGCAAAAATTACAGGGTGAAATCAGTGCGCGAGAAGCGGAACAATCCCGGCTCGATGCTGAGAAGAAAGCGATCGAAGCTGCCCAATCCCGTCGCGATCTCGATCTGACCGCAAAATCGGAGGCGGAAGCACGTGCTGCAGCCGAACTGGAAGCCGCCACCGCCCAGCGCACCCGAATCGAAGCAGAACGGAAAGCCCGCGCCATGGCAGAGCAAGTTGCCCTGGCTGAACAAGAAGCAGCCAACGCTGCTCTGGAACGTTCCCGGGCAGATACGCTACTGCTGGAGAAAACACGCGCACACACTCTTGCGGAAAACGAGGCATGCGCTGCGGCTGAAGCCCGCATGCAGGCAAAAGAACAGGAAACAGCCATTTTCAACGAAAAGGCACAAACCGATCAGGCAGTTACCGATACGATCAAGGAACGTATACAGGCCCAGGAAACCGCCATCCGGCGAGCACGTGCCCGCGCAGCCGCGGAAGCAGTCGCCAGAAAAACAGCAGAAGATAAAATTACAGCAGAAACACACGCGGCAGAACTGGCTGAAAAACGCATTGCTCTGGACAGGCAGGTCGAGAAAGAAGCCAATGAACTGGCAGAAACTGAAGCACGCCTGATCGAAAACAAGAGAAAACAGGCCGAGGCCGTACAGCAAGCCAAATCCGCTGCTGCTGCACGTATAGAAATGGAACAGAAACTGACCGAACTTTCGACCCGCATTGCCCAGAACCAGGTTATCGCCATGGCAAAAACGGAAGAAAGACTCAAGGCTGCTGAAACCGCTGCGGCAACCGTATTGCATAAAATCAAGCTCGAATCTTCAGCGCTGAAGGCAATACAGGAACGTATAGAGCAGGATGCACTGGCCGTTGAACGTGCCATTGCCCGGGAAGCCGTCGAAGCGATGGCTGTAGAAGCAGCACTGGCCCGTATCCGAACCGACGAAGCTGCAATTGCACAGGCATCCCGGAAAATTCGGGAGGAAATCGAAACAACCAAAATGATTCAGGATTGTTTTGATGAGGAAATCCCGTCTGATACCGTCATGCATGATAAAGAACAAGGCGATACTCATTCCTCTGATGACGGTGAAGCCCTGCTGGCAGCTACGGAAGAACGCATGGCAGCGGAAACATCCGGTGCGCTTGATGAATCCGACGATTCAGCCAATCAACCGGAATCCGGCATGCTGAACGATCCGGTTCAGTCAGATGCCTCCGGCAACTCGATCGAATCCAATGACACTGAAGTATTACCGGATAAATCAGAAACTGCTGAAATAGAATAATCGGTCTACTCATTTCAACTTGAGATAAAATAAGCAACATGCCTCAAACGGTCAGAACGGCAGCAGGGTACGCAATATGCCGATCTGCAGTCTTTCAGAATCAGGCTAATAACAATACAAAAAATCAGAGGGGAACAAGCGTGCTGAGAACCTTGTGTAAGACCTTATTGCCCCTGATACTGGCAACTGCCAGTATCAAAGGGTTTGCCATGCACATAGAAGAAAAGACCACCCAGCTTCAGGATCAGCAACAGGTCAGCATCACCATTTACAACGAAAATCTGGCCCTGGTCAGGGATCTGCGTCACGTTCCACTGGAAAAAGGAATAAACAAACTGGCCTGGTGTGACGTTTCTGCCCAAATACGCCCGGAAACAGCACTGTTGCGCACACCGGAAAAAACTTCCTCGATCCGGATGGTGGAACAGAATTTCGATTTTGACCTGCTCACCCCGGAAAAACTGCTGGAAAAATATCTGGGGCGCAGTGTCAATGTCATTTACGTCAATCCTGCCACCGGTGCAGAAACCGTGGAAGCTGCCACCGTACTTTCTATCAGCGGGGGTGTCGTGCTGAAATTCAAGGATCGGATCGAAACCGGTACGCCGGGACGAATCGCCTTCCCCGATGTTCCCGGCAGCCTGCACGATCACCCCACTCTTTCACTGGTACTGGATGGTGCCACTCCAGGCAAACATGAACTCGAATTATCCTACCTGACTTCCGGGCTTTCCTGGCAGGCTGATTACGTCGCCCGGCTCGATGCCAACGACGGCCGGCTCGATCTCAGCGGACTGGTCACGCTGGCCAATCATAGTGGTATTGCCTACCCTGATGCTCATTTGCAGCTGGTTTCCGGAGAGGTCAATCAGGTTACTCCCGAGCCACCCCAGGCAAGAAAAATGATGGCCATGGTAGCTGATGCGGCTGAATATCAGGCAGTCAGAGAGGAATCATTATCCGAATATCATCTTTACTCCCTGCCCGTTCCCACTACGCTGGCAGAGAATCAGAGCAAGCAGATCACACTGATGTCGGTAACGGATATTCCGGTCAGTCAGGAGTTTCTGTTGCGCGGCACGAATGCCTATTATTTCAGCAGATATTCCAATCTCGATGACAAGCTGAAGCCAGTAGTACTGATCCAGTTCAAGAACGAAGGAGAAGGATTGGGTGTGCCGTTACCCAGGGGAACCATACGCGTCTACCAGAATGACTCTCGCGATAATCTCCAGTTTTTAGGTGAAGATCACATCGACCATACTGCAAAAAACGAAGAGGTTCGCGTAAAACTGGGCAAGGCTACCGATATTACGGCCATGCGGACTCAAACCGACTTTCAGCAACTGGATACCCCTTCTCGCCGTTTTACCGAAACGGCTCACCAGATCGAAATCCATAATGCTCGTCAGGAAGCTGTCACGATTCGCGTACAGGAGCCCATCCCGGGTGACTGGATGATGATTTCAGAATCCCAGCCACACACAAAATCTTCTGCCAATCTGGTCGAATGGCTGGTCAAAGTTCCCACCAACCAGAAAACTATCCTCAGTTACCGGGTTCGAATCAAACACTGAGAAAACCGTTTCTATCTGCAGAGATCAGGACACTAACCGGACAATCCTCATTCTGTCCGGTTTCTGATTTTCAGCAGATAATCTCTGACCAGATTGATCTGATCCGCATCCATCAGCATGGGCGCATGCCCGATACCCGCCAGCTCGGTAATCTGCACATTGGACCGATGTAATTGCATTTCACCCGCTGTTTCAGGCGTCAATACGCCTGATTTCTCTCCCCGCAGCACCAACACTGGAAGATCGAGCCTGTTCCAGTAGGCCCACAAATCGATATCCTTGATACGATCCGGCCTGAAACCGGATGAAATCGCCGGATCGTAACGGTAGCCAATCGTGCCATCCTCATATTCGCGCGCACTGTACAGTGCCAAATGATGCCATTGTGTATCTGTCAACGGACTATAAGGCAAGGCAGTAGCGCGCATGTGGGATTCCAGCTCACTCAGACTCCGGAAACGGGGATCCTTGCCAATCGTGGTCGCAAACAGACTCAATATCCCGGAAGGGACATGCGGGCCGATATCACTCATCACCAGCGTTCTGAATCGGTAAGATACCGCGGGACGCTGGCGGGCAGCGAGCAGCATGCCGATCAATCCACCCATCGATACCCCTACCCAGTAAATCCGGAAGCTGTCGCTGTCATTCTGCCGGTAAACATGTTCGAGCACATGCTCCATATCCGACACATAAGTTGCCGCCGAATTATAATCCTCAGCCTCTTTCAGCCAGTCGCTGCGCCCCCGCCCTGCTATATCGACACAAATCACTCTGAAATCCTGTTCCAGCGCTGCCGCAAGAAAATCGAAATCCCTGCAATTGCGTGTCAGGCCATGGGCACACACCACCACATGTTCATTTTTCGGATTTCCCCAATCTGTATACGCAAGCTGACGCCAGCCACGCCCGGATTTCATTTTTCCGGGTTGCGCCGGAACAGACAGAAACTTCCACGCTATAGCAGCAGAATTCTTCATGGCACCTTTTTCAGAACTGAGTGAAATCGTATCCGCAGGGATTGTCAGGCTGTAACTGCATGAATGCTACTGCAGTTTATACAGCTCGATCCATCGAATACAAATACACTTACAAAACATATCTACGAATCACAGCATTACCAATATATCTGATAAGGTTTTCACTCATTCTTCAGCCGTTTACTTGCCATCCATGATGCTTTCTGGTATTGATGACAGGTTTATTTTTCCTCAACTTACAAGGTGAACAACCAGAAGGAGTATGCAACGAATGGGTAAACAACTGGAATCACGCACCATTCCCCCTTATGAGCCCAAAGCAGGCGAGGAATACATGAGCCCGGAGCAATTGGCACATTTCCGGAAAATACTGGAATACCAGCGGGCCGAACTCAGCATGGAAATCGATCGCGCCGTCCATGTCATGCAGGAAGAATCCACCATTTTCGCTGACCCGGCTGATCGGGCTACGCAAGAATCCGATATGGCACTGGAACTGCGCAGTCGCGACCGCGAGCGTAAACTGATCAAGAAAATTGACGAGATTTTCACCAAAATCGACTCAGGGGAATATGGCTATTGCGAGAAATGCGGTATCGAAATTGGCCTGAAACGGCTGGAAGCAAGACCAACCGCATCACTCTGCATCGACTGCAAAACACTGGACGAAATCCGGGAAAGGCAAATGGCGAAATAACTGCCGGGTAATCTGCACAGCAAACAGTCACCACCTGATTCCGGCAGAACGCCGGAATCCAGATCAAATACTCTCATTTCCTTAGTTTTTTTCCAGCAGCCGGCGAAGGGATCAATCCACCCATCCGTACTGGTTGCGCAAACGGATGTTGACAGCCGAGGTCAGTTTCGTCGGCCACCCTCCAGCCGCAATAGTGCACGGTCAGCTGCTTCATGGCGCTTTCCTGCGCGGAGCACGCTTACGCTGGCTGACAGCTTCGGTCTGTTCCATCTGAGCGATGGATTGGCGTTTCAGCAAGAACAGACCTTCCAGTTCCTCCACCAACCCCAGAGCCTGGATCATCACGGCTCGAAGAGCCTCGCGATAACGGTTGGGGTTATCCGGGCTTCTTTTTCTTTCGGGAAGACTGGGTAAATGAATTGGATTTCTCCACACTGGAAAAAGTTAGGGAGCCTCTGATTGAGTCCCACATGGCCGCACACTGTGTTTTGTGGATGGAATGCAAGGCAAGTGAGGCAGTGAATGGTTAGCCCCTTCACAACGAGCTCAACGCTGCAGTCCGTCTGCAAAACCAGTGCCCCAAAGGGTTGCAGCAAAATCATGCGCTCACTGTGTCGCGCTCCTCGGCATCGTAGAATAGCTACGACCTTCGTCGCGCTTCTTGCGATCATCACGATTTTGCCTGCAATGCGGTTCATGGAGGACTCAATCGAGGCTCCCTAGTAGTTACGTCAGTGACGATCTGCGTGAACGGCACGACGACATCATCTGGCGTATACGCTGGGGGAAAGACTGGCTGTATGTCTACCTGCTGCTGGATGAAGGCAGCTATCATGATCATGAACTGGCCACCCTGCGTAATCTGACGGCAGCACTATTCCGGCTGGAGAACAGTCGTACCCCGGAAGATGTCCAACAAATACTGCAGGCACTGATTATCTGGTTGCAATCACCGGAACAGAGTGGGTTGCGACGGACGTTTACCATCTGGTTGAAACGGGTATTTCTGCCTGGCAGAATGCCAAAAGTCAGATTTGATGAAGCTCAGGATTTACAGGAGATACAAAACATGGTGTTAGATCCTGTTAACACTAATTAAATAATCTACAATCAGAGCGAAATGGATGAAGAATCGGAAAACTACATCCAACTTGTCAAAGCAAGAGAAGATTCTTCTGAAACTCTTCAGGCGACGACTATGTCTGCACAAAAAAATACCAGCGTGACGTTGGGTGAGCATTTTGAGAAATTTCTGGCACATCAGGTTGAAACCGGGCGTTATAGCTCGGTAAGCGAAGTGGTGCGAGCGGGGTTGCGTCTGCTGGAGGAGCGTGAACAGCTTGAGCTTGATGCCCTGCGTGCAGAAATCGCAGCAGGCCGGGCCAGCAGTCCTACCAAATCTGCCGAGGCAGTGTTCGACCGCCTCGAGGCCAAGTACGCTGCGCAAGTTGAACGTTGATGCGTCTGGCCTTTACTCTGCTGGCCGAGCAAGACCTCGAAGCCATTGCTGATTATATCGCTGCTGACAACCCCACGCGTGCCTTAAGCTTCGTGCGCGAGTTGCGCGCACAATGTCAGCGCATCATGTTTGCATCCTGCACGGCGGGCGGCATTCCCACGCGAAGCGTGGGAATGATCAAGGATCCAGGAAAGACAAAGGAAACGCTATCATTGCAAATCCTGCGGGGATGAAACAATCCGGATGGCGGGAAAAATCAGTGTTTTGCTAAAACATCATACTGGCAGAAAACGCTACAGTTCTTGGTACGCCTAGAAAATTAGAATTTTGCCAGTAATCTTTACCTGTCAGATTGATGACATTCAGACGCACGGTCAGCGCTTTATTCAGTACACGGGTACTATAGCGTGCTCCAATATCGTACAGGGTATAACTCGGAATCTTATCGGTATTGGCCGCGTTGGCGTATCTTTCACCAGTATAGTAAATACCCCCAGTTAGGCTCAATCCTGTAATCCATGGCAGAGCATATTCCGCATAAATCTTGCCCATCCTTGATGCGGCATTGGTTGGTTTTTTGCCTTCTAGCGCAGGATTATTGGATTTCTCCACGTTGATATCCATCAAAGTGCCGCCCCCCATGATGGTCAGATTGTCGGTTATTTTTCCGGTTAGGACCAGCTCCACCCCGTTATGTACCTGTAGACCATCCTGGACATAACTCGGGATGGGAGTTGCAAGATCTGAATACTGAACCGTCCCGACAATCGAGGAGGCTATTTGGTTAAAGTAAAATATCCATCAATGTCTTATTATCCTGGGTTTGTCGGTAGTTTTCTTCAGCCTGAGCTGGAGGAATATACCCGATAGATCCAAGCAGGCGTTGATGGTTATACCAGGCAACCCATTCCAAAGTTGCCAGCTCCACAGCAGCCCTGGTTTTCCAGGGAGCTCTCCTGTGTATCAGTTCAGCCTTGTACAGGCCATTGATCGTTTCAGCCAGCGCATTATCGTAACTGTCACCGCGACTGCCGACAGACGGTTCAATACCGGCTTGTGCCAGACGTTCGGTATAACGGATCGACACGTATTGCGATCCTCTGTCGGAATGATGAATCAGGGTATCAGCAGGACGGCGATCATACAAAGCCTGCTCCAGCGCATCAAGCACAAAATCCGTACTCATGGTGCTGCTGACACGCCAGCCAACGATGCGGCGGGCAAATACATCGATAACAAAAGCCACGTACAACCAGCCCTGCCAGGTTGATACATAGGTGAAGTCCGAGACCCACAGCTGATTGGGCCGATTGGCATGAAACATCCGGTTGACGAGATCGCGCGGGCAAGTCGCGTTCTGCCGGACAACAGTGGTGCGAATGATTTTGCCCCGTCGGGCACCTTGTAAACCCAGCTGGCGCATCAGACGTTCAACCGTACAACGCGCCACAGTCACACCTTCACGTTGCAATTGATACCAGATCTTGCGTGCACCATAGACTTGCATATTGGCCTGCCAGACACGCCGGATATCAGCCATCAACAACTCATCTCTGCGAGCCCGCGCACTGCGTAATTGTGGATAGCGCTGGCGGGCAGCATGGCGCCAGTACGCTGAAGGGGCAACCTGCAACACCTTGCAGACTGGCTCGACCCCATAGATACTCCGATACTGATCAATGTAAGCGTTTACTTCTTCAGAACGCGGTCGAGCTCCGCCTGGGCGAAAAAAGCACTGGCTGTTTTCAATATCTCATTGGCTCGGCGCAGTTCCCTGTTCTCACGCTCCAACGCCTTGAGGCGATCACGTTCACTGCTTGTCAGACCTTCGCGTGCGCCATTGTTAATTTCGCTACGTTTAACCCATTCCAGCAACGTGGAGGGCACACAGCCAATCTTGGGTGCAATTGATTCAACCGCCGCCCATAGCGATGGATATTCGCCGCGATGTTCCTGTACCAGACGAACAGATCGTTCACGAACTTCAGGGGAAAACTT
>WBZO01002147.1_pt1 | contig 26929 bp, 23 predicted proteins | sample 5204261 | NCBI WGS metagenome assembly WBZO01 (sample SAMN12412400, study PRJNA552823) | activated sludge metagenome | isolation source: activated sludge from anammox sidestream of wastewater treatment plant... | place: USA: North Carolina | collected 2017-09
ATTCTGTCATTGCCAAGAAATATACGAAGAAATGTTCTGACTTCGTCGACAGCTTTATCAAGGGTACCGAGATCAAACTCTTTATAACCAAGGGAAAGCTCGAAGCTCTACAGGATGTTGTTGGAGTCCTAAGAGCCGACAGGGACGAAGAACGTAAGAAACTAGATGGATTTCGACAATCTCAAGAACGAGCCATCGTGCAGATTGAGTCAGAGACCGAATCGAAGGCAGAATCCGACCCTTCAGTGACACCCAAAAAATCCCGAAAAATAAGGGAAGATGTGGCCAGGTCTTTGGACATACCTAATAAAAAGTAATGCCGCAGACTCCCGATCGTCACCCAGGTCGATTCTATGAAGATGAATCGATCACCTTAGGAACTTCATCTCTCGATTCCCCGACTGAAGACGGCCAGTTAAACTACGTCTCAGGTTCGGGCTTCAGATTTAGAGAGCAAGGTTTTATTCGAACGCTGCAGCCGTATAGCAATCCGACTGGATCGGTTGCTCCCACTATTTTCGACGATGTCACTAAAGGCTACGATAAGGGATCGACATGGATCGTTAGTTCTTCTCAAAGGGCGTATATCCTTGTCGATCAAACTTCAGGTTCTGCCGTTTGGAAAGACATAACTTCGGCGTCTTCCGGAATAAGTTCTGATGATCACAAATCTCTGAGACAGTTGATCCACTTTATCGATGAAGGTCCCGGGGACGGCTTCTATAACAATCCATTTAGGGAGGTGGTGGGTGGGCTGTTTCCGAATCGAGTGACCTGGTGGTCAGATTCTAATAAGACAGTGAGGTTGTTCCAGACCGAGATCACAAGATCGGGTATTTATCCTGTGACGCAGAACTATAAGCTATACGCGACCGACGGATTTTCGATCTTGGCGACAGCGACCGATACGATCTTCTATCAAGGAGCTTTTGAGATGGCTCGTTCGAGGTCGTTCGCATGAGTGATTTTAGTCCTGCTGCAGTCATCGTTCATCCGAGTGGTACTAACAACCAAGGATATGAAGCCGCGTTTCCGCTTTGGGTCACGGGATCTACGTCTTCTCCTGTCGTCTTTCCAGCCATACAGAGGATAACAGGAAGCGTAACTGTCGACCAGGGCTCATCCGGATCTGTCCCCAATGCCTGGCCTGTATTGATAGCTTCACGCAGTTCTGTCGCAGTTATAACAAATACAACAGCGGTTAGTACGGCTCAGGCTCTTGCTACGAGGAATATTCCGCAAGGTACGCAAACCGTCGCCGGTTCGGGTAACTTCAATGTCGTCGGTCCTGGTGCCGCCGGCGCCGCAACTTCAGGCAATCCTGTTAGAGTCGGAGCTTCCGACGGAACGACTACAAGAAACATCCTATCGGATGCTCAGGGACGTCTGATCATAGTCGGCCCGTATATTACCGGATCCTTGTTTACCGGTTCGGCTATTTCTCCCGTGATAATGGGCGGAGTAGATCCGCAAAATAGAGTTAGGGTGCTCGACACCAACGAATCCGGTGCTTTACTGATTGCAGTTAGCAGTTCTTTGCCTGTAACGTTGTCGGGCACCCAAACAATTACAGGCACTGTCAACATATCGAATTTCCCTGCATCACAAACCGTCAATGGAACAGTGACAGCAGTTATTACGGGAACGATTAACACCAACATTTTGAATCAAGTCACAGTGACAACGACCGGTTCGTTGCCTGTTTCATTCTCTGGTGTGCAGACTATCACAGGTACGGTACAGACTTCTGTTACTAATTTTCCTGCAACGCAGGCCGTCACCGGAACAGTTTCTATTACGGGACAACCGCTCACCGTTCAAGGATCTGTGACGTCTGTCATAACCGGAACAGTTAGCACTAATGTTCTGAATCAGGTCACTGTCACCACTACAGGTTCTCTTCCCGTTATTTTTTCGGGAATTCAGACCATCACGGGTAGTGTAGGAATAGAAAATATAGTTTCGATCACAGGATCCGTTTTGGTATCCTCTACGGGATCTTTACCCGTCTTGGCCAAACAGTCTCAGACGGTCGCGACGTCCTCGATCGCGGCTTCCAATTCTGTATCCCAAGTTTTGCTCAGCGCTAGCAACAATCGATTATTTGCTGCAGTTTATAACGATTCGTCTGCTAGACTATATCTTTTGCTTGGATCCCCTGCTTCGACGACTTCTTTCACAATTAGGATGGACGGACAATCATATTTTGAGGTACCTATCCAGTACACCGGCGTCGTGACTGGAATTTGGTCGTCAAATGCCGGCGACGCCAGGATGACTGAGGTCAGACAGTAATGCCTTATTATTCTTCTCCCCCCGACGTCCAAACAGTAACTGTTAGCGGTTCTATTTCTGCGGTCATTAGTGGGACCCAAACTATAACGGGTTCTGTTTTAGCGATTCCGACAGGAACGCAGACTATCGCGGGAACCGTTACTTCTGTCATAACGGGAACAGTACAGACTGCTGTGCAGTCTCTGCCCAATATTACAGGATCAGTCAATGTAACGAATGCTGTATTTCCTGTCACCGGTACGATTCTAGCGCTTCCGACCGGAACACAGACTGTAGCGGGAACGGTGACGTCTGTCATTACTGGAACTGTGCAAACGGCAGTGACATCGATTCCGAATATCACGGGGTCTGTCAACGTCACAAATTCAATTTTCGACGTTACTGGGACGGTCGCTCTAACGGCGCAGCCAATAAGAATAACCACCACAGGATCCCTCCCAGTCTCAGGCGCTTTCGGTCTGCAAGATTCATCAGGTCGGCAGATCGTTGTGGGTCCTGTCGCTTCTGGTTCGACCGCAGCAGGCAATCCTGTTTTGATCGCTGGAGTTAGCGGATCCGCCGTTAGCGTCCCCGCTGTTGTCCCGACTGAGCCTAATTCTTCTTTGCTTTCGATGGTAGTTCGAAACATCGAAGTAACGCGACCAACGTTTTATGCAGTTTTCGATCGAATCGCAATTGCTGCAAACAAGTACATTGCTACTATTTTCAATACCGATTTGGGCAAGAAAGTAGTAATTCAAAGAGTGTGGGTCTTCAATTGGCAAACTGCTGGCGTCAACGGTCTTTATGTGCTCCTCGCCATGTATCGTATTAGCGCGAGAACAGCCGGAACGTCAATAACAATCTATGCAGAAGATACAAATGATGTGATCGATCCACAGATTACAGCAGATACCAACAGTAGCTCTGTAACACAGGGTCATCTGATAAAAAGAATTCTCGCATGCGGTGACGAACTTTCTCCCTTTGATTCGTCTTATGACACGATGATATCGATCATGAACAATGCATTAGTGTATGAACGTCGAATGGGACAGCGAGGGATTACTTTGAGACAAAATCAAGGAATCAGTATTCGAATAGAAGAAAACGGATCGACAGCTGGATCCGTATCTGCTATGATTGAATTTACGCAAGAGGATTCGTAATGGCAACTCCTAAAAATGAATTTAATGTTCCCTATATGATATCCCAGCCTAGAACGGGTATAGAACTCATTTTGGTAACTCACGATTTCACTGATCCTACCACGTGGTATACGGAATCGGAAAGAGCCGAAGATGTCATCATGTCAGGATCTGTCGATCATTTGACTTGGTCGTCTCCTAACGTCAATTGGATCGACATGGAGCACGGCAAGACATTTGACGAAGATGCCGTCAAATTCGATATCGAGCACCAATATGCCGTTAATGTTACCGTTAACGACGTCATCAAGACGCCCCGTGAGGCATACGAGTCTTCGGGTGGCGACTATGACATCGATTATGCTGCTGGAAAGATCATCTTTTTCGAGCCGCAAGAAGGAATCGTCAAGGCTTCATATTCGTATGAAAATGGATCGATGTGGAAGATCGTTCCGGAGGATGGTACGAAGCTCGATATCGAGGTCGCTGAAGCTCAATTTACGACCGACATGATAATGACTGACACAGTTGATTTCGAAATCTGGGTCTATAATCCTGAGGATCTGCCGAACAAGATGAAATACACATGGACGTCTTACAAGACGGTCAAGAACTTCATTGATGAAGCTATCGGCAGCTATCCTGTTGTTAAAGCGTTCGGTGGTCCGAAAAGAGGAATTCTATCAGATGTTTACGGGTTCCATTCAGATACGGCACGGTTCGAACTTTGAGATCATCGCAGGGCGTCGAGCTACGCGTTAGATTGCGACACGATCGTCCTTTTAGTGGAAGTTACGCAACGACGACGATGTACTGTACTGTGCATCCCGAAGACGGTACTTAGCATCTATGAGAGCGTTAGTACTTTCGGGAGGAGGATCGAAAGGATCCTTCCAGATCGGTGTTCTGAAGAAGTTAGTCGAATCTGATCCGAAAGGGTACGATCTGATCTGTGGAGTATCGGTAGGAGCGATCAATGCTTCTGGCCTGGCGATGTATCCCAAGTCAGATTATCCAAGCGCCGTTGCCTACATGGAGAAGCAGTGGAGAGAAAAAGTTCGAACCGATGTCATCTATAAGAGTTGGTGTCCGTTCGGCAAAGTATCCGCCCTTTGGAAGAAGTCCGTCTACGACTCATCGCCGCTGAAGAAATTCATGTACGAAAATATGGACTTGGCTCGAATCAGAGCGTCAGGAGTCAAAGTGGCTGTTGGGGCTGTGTCGCTCGAAACACAAGAGTTCAGATTGGGCACTCAAGATGATGACAATTTGGTCGATTGGGTGTTAGCGTCGTCCAGCTTTCCGATCTTTATGACTCCTGTCGATATCGAAGGACAGTCCTGGTCCGATGGCGGAATCAGATCGACGACTCCCCTCGGCCACGCCATCAAATCAGGCGCTGACGAAATTGATGTCGTCTTGTGCTATGATCCCGATGTGGAAATGACGAGCTGGAATTCTGAATCGGAAGCCGCCATCCCGGATCAGTTGATCAGAGTTTTGGGAATCATGTCCGATCAGATTGCATTGGCCGATCTCAAGTTGGCGGGTCTGAAAAATGAATTGGTGCAGATCAACGACAAGTATCGAAAGATCAAAATGAAGGTCTATTGCCCGGACGAATACATCCCTGTATCAGATTCTTTGACATTTGATGAACACGAAATCGCAAAGTCGATCGACGTCGGTTACTCCAGCCATCGACTGTGTATGATATATGAGTAATGTCGTACGCCCTACTACAGAATGCTAATCTCGGACCGAGCCGAGCCAATCTGACCGGATCATCGGGAGTAGGGTATACCGTCCTCGATGAAACAGGTGCTGTCATCACAGCAAGAACGACGGCGGGTGTCTATCAGTTAGCCTCAGGCTCGGGCATCTACGCGGCTCTCGTCACTTTTCCTGACAATTTCAAAGGACAAGTCCTTTGGGATGCGCCGGCCACAGGATCGTTACAGCAGGTCTTCGCCGCCGAAGATCAGAACTATTTGGGTAACAATCCCAAGGTGGATGACATTTACACGCAATTGATCTTGGTGTCAGGTAGCGTCGATTTTATCAGACACATCGAGGGCGGCCGCTGGAAAATCACTGCCAATCAGATGGTGTTCTACAAGGATGACAACTCTACCGTCGTCGCGACCTTCGACCTCTACGATCAGTTCGGATCACCGACTGATAATGAAGTCATGGAGCGTCGACGTGCATGATTCGAAATCGAATCGTCACGAGAGGCTTCTCTAAGACGACGAGAAACCTGATAGTAACGAGAGGATTCATTCCTTCTCTCGTGCAGCAGGTGCAAGAAGCTGTCATTCATTTCCTCAAGAAGGGCCGTTCCGCTTTCCATTATCGAAGGAAAGATGAATGTGATGAGTTCACGATTCGAGCTTCTCTAGTGAGAGTTAACAAACACGAATTGGTCAGACCAATTTCAAATCAGATCAAAGTAGTCATCTGCCCGAATCCAAGCCTTTTTGTTAGGGCTAAGGATTCTGTCAGAACGGCCGTCATTGAGACGATCAGGACGATACTTATTAGAGCAGGAATCACGAGATGGAAGCGATAGAAGTCAAACTAGATGAACAAAATGAGCTTTTCTTCAACGTGCAAGTCGAAGGATCTTCTCCTGGCGCGGTAACTGTGAGACTCGTTTGTGAATCTGAAGATTTCTCAGCCGTCTTTCCCGGGTCGTATACCGACGAAGGTGAAGTCAGAGTCGTCATTCCGGAATTGAAGAAGAATGCTTCTTTCAAAGAAGGAAAGGATTACGAAGCCAAGCTCGAAGTAATGGTCGAGAATCGATTCTTCATCCCCCTCAAGTTCGACATGACGTTCAAAGAGTCTGTCAAGGTATTCGCTGAAGTTTCTACCAAGACCTCGTCTCTAATCGAGAGCAAGGCCAAAAAGCAGGAATCTGTCGTCGAAGTCAAGAAGAACGAGCCCGTCGTTTCCGCCAAGATCGTTAGTCGTCCTTCGCTCAAGGAAACCGTCGACCGTCGTAAGTCTGACATTTTCAAGCGTCTGAGTAATCAGACCAAGAAGTGATCAGCGATACGGATTCTGTCGACAGCTGTAACAGACAAGCGTCCCATCTTCTTGATTGGGCTCTGCTTTGTCATAGAATTCGTCGCAATTGATGCAATTCATACCATCAGCTCTATGAGAGATTCTGATGATGTTATTTTTGCGTAGCGAGATTCCGAGCTCTCCGATAAACTTCGGATGAGCTCCGTATCGTCTGGCCAGCTCGGGTCGGATGCGAAAAGTCGATTTCATGCCGGCGGCTTCATATTCCGGAACGTAAGCGACGTATTCCCATGTATTTTCGTCTAGCATTATCCTGCCAGCGATAGTCAAAGTGATTCTATCCTCGCAGCGTTCGTGGCGGGCGATGATGCTGCCATCTTTTATTTTGCAGACGACGTGATCGCCAGGTAAGCAGCCATCTGCCGGTACCATCATCTCGTCCTCTTCGTTGAAAAGATCATCGACAAAATCATCGATGTTAATGTTGTCGAAATTGATGGTGAACATGGATCGATGGTAATCCTCCCGAGTAGATTAGACATCTCAGGACGCCTCTAAGATACTTATCGAGAAGACATGTCGACCTTCGTGCAAACGATCAATCCGACGCCTTATGGCGTTTTCGATTCCGATTCACAATTCCAGTCGGACGCGGACAAGACTGTCGTCTTTGTCAAGCGAATGTTGGGAGATGACGTCCTAAGCGTTGAGCTGACCAAGAAGATGATCTGGGCGTGCTTTGAGCTAGCGTGTCTGGAATACGGAAAGATCATCAACGACTACGCGTTGAAGTCGCAGCTAGCTAATCTTCTCGGGCAGCCGACGAGTTCGAACGTTACGAATACGTTTCCGCGACAGACTCTAGAGTTTCTCTTTAGGCAAGCCGAACCCTATTCTATGGAAGCAGGTGTCGGAGGATCGTACGAGACAACACTGGGATACATCGATCTGCAGTCAGGTCGACAGGATTACAACATCTATACCGAGCTCAAAAACTCGAGTGGTTCGTATCTGTTTCCCAACTTGAGCGCGTCCCAACAGACGAAGCTCAGGATGGTGGAAGTTTACCACTTCAGCCCCGTCACGGCCCAGCAGTTCCTTCTCAACGCTTCAAACATCACTAATTTCCTAGCGACGGAAATGAAATACGAATCGTACGTCAACAGTACGGTTTTCTATGTTCTACCCATTTTTGAGGATGTTCTCCGCCGCAGCATGCTTGAAGCCGCGTACAGAGTACGCCGATCCAATTACAGCTATTCGCAATACGGCCCAATAATTCGAATCTATCCCGTGCCGACAGAAGCGGGCGATCCGACCTTCGTCGACAGGCTTTGGATCAGAGTTCGAACTCTGCCTGATCCGCTCAATCCGGAGTACGGATCGGTCAGCGGCTCGATGATTCAAGACAGCACGATCAGCGGCTCGATTTCGAATCCGTCCAACGTTCCCTTTGTCGATATCCAATATCATCTGATCAATTCTCCGGGCAAACAGTGGATTAGGGACTATACGTTGGCTCTGGCGACGATCGTTCTTGGCCGAGTCAGATCTAAGCTCAAGACTCTTCCTATTCCGGGTGCCGAATTGCAGCTTGATGGAGAAGAATTGGTCTCCCAGGGTAGAGAAGACAAGGACAAGCTTCTTGATGATCTGCGAACCATGATGGATGATCTGACGTATGACAAGCTTATCGAGCGAGAAGCCAACAAGGCTGAATTGCTCAATCAGCAGCTGAAGTACCTCCCGATGCCAGTCGGAAAGAGCATCTACATCGGATGAGCGCGTCCTACTTATGAAGTAGCATGGCTCGTCTTTTTGTCACGCCCCGAGAACTCAATTTCATCTCTGACATTACTAAAGAGTATGTCAAGGATATCATTGGGCAATTCATTTATTACTACCCGATCTCTGAGATCAAGACGACCAATCACGATGTCTATAACGAGTCTATCGAGAAGGTCTTTGATAATCCGATCAAGATCGAGGCTCATATCGGTCAACCGGTTCAGAAGAACACGACCGGTAAGGTGGGTTACGAACAGAATTGGACGCTAGAGGTTTTCATTCAACATCGAGACATGATCGACAAGGGAATCAATATCTCTGTCGGAGATTTCTTTACTTACGGTCCCGTCACTTATGAAATCGTCGCTGCTGATTTTGTTCGAAATATCTTCGGACAGGTCGAGCACATCGACGGTATCAAGTTGACCGGTCAGAACGTTCGAGAGAGCCAATTCAAAGTTCCTAAGCTTGGAGGTCCGACGCAGGCTGACTACGGAGACCCCGATGCTGTGCAGGATGAGTTCGTCCAGCAGCGAGGATACGATAACAATCGACAGGGTCCGACGGCAGATAAACGAGATTTGCAAGAGACAGGAGTTCTCACTGAACCCATTTCGGGCCCGGCTGAAATTTCGGGCGATGGAGATCCGGACGACGTAGGATCGGCTTTTTATTCTGACGAGGAATAATTAGAATCATGAAGTATGTATACGTGATTCTGAATAGAGAAACTTTAAAAGTTTACGTTGGTCAATCTAAGATTCCCATCAAAAGAAAAGCTCAGCATTTGAATGCTGCTCGTCGAGGATCTGATTCTCTTCTTTGTAGAGCTATTCGAAAATATTGTGGAGAAGAAGTTGACGTAAATCTCTTCAATGAAAGATTCGAATTTAGAATTGTAGATTCTTGTGAAGATGATCTGATCGATGAAAGAGAGCAGTTTTGGGTGAATAAATTTGATTCTTTCAATCCTGAGAAGGGCTACAACCTAACATCTGGAGGACTACAAAACCATGTGCTTTCAGAAGAATCTCGTAAGAAAATCGGAGATTATTGGAGAGGACGTAAGCAAGATCCAGAACACACGCGCAAGCGAGTAGAAACGTTCCTAAAAACAGGATGCCGAAAAGGAATTGAAGCCTGGAATAAAGGAAATTCTGGACAAGAGGCTTGGAATAAAGGGATTAGTTGGTCAAATGAGGTCAAATCGAAAATTAGTAAAGCGTTAAAAGGACGACCGTCTCCCAACAAAGGAAAGAAATTTGGTACTGGAAAGTGCTCTTTTTGTTTTGAGAAAGGGCACCGAAAGAATAAATGTCCAAAGAAAGTCGACGTCGATTCATGACGACTCGGTACAAAGCGGGAGATCCTCGGGGAGTTCCTTCGGGCTACGGTAGTCCGGATATCCCGACCGATATATTGATCCCAGGCTGCGGTCTGACGGATGTCGATAGAGCCCTGTTCAACTTTTTCGATAAGCAGCTTAAGCTGACAGTTCGGAACGAAAAATCGGGCGAAACCAAAAAAGCTCCCGTCATTTTTGCCACTGGCGAGCGATGGGCCCTCTTTAAGAAGGAAAGACCCTTTCGAGACAACAATCAGACGATCATCCTTCCTTTGGTCACTATTCGAAGAACCGGTCTAGAGCAAGACGTTGCTAGCGATATCACCGGCCGCGGCATCAACCAACAAACAGGAGAGCTTGTCATCAAAAGAAGGCTGTCTCCTCGCGATCGATCATATCAAAATCTAATCGCCAAGTTGGGTCTTCCTAACCAGCGTAATGTGTCTAGATCACACATCTCAGGGTCTATCGATACTGATCGTCCGATCAATGAGCACGCTTACGATAATGTCGTATTGGATGGTGGCTTGTTGTCACCGATCAATGACAAGAACATCTGGGAGATCATCACTATCCCTTCTCCCCAATTCTACAAAGCGACTTATGAGATCACGTTTTGGACGTCTTACGCTGTCCACATGAATCAGATGATCCAGCAAATGATGACTTCCTATCTGATGCAAGGCGGCGCTAATTTCAGAATCGAAACGACCCAGGGATATTGGTTTGTAGCCAGCATTGTAGACAATACCTACAAGCCCGAAGATAATTCTGAGGACTACGGAGAGGAAGAGCGACTAGTCCGCTATAGCTTCCAGATTACTGTCCCGGCCTACCTCATCGCGGGAGAAAATATCTCTGGCACGCCCGCGGCGACGCGTCGATATGTCTCAGCGCCGCTTGTGACTTTCGCCGTAGGATCGGACGAATTGGAGCTAGTTAATAACGCTATCCCGGATCAAAAGACAAACGATCCGGATCTGGCGGGAGATCCAACAGATCCGAGGTTCGTACTCAACGATCCTAACAGCAATTTTCCGCAAGAGGCCGCCAAGAGAGTCGAATCCGCGTACTCTTCCAAGGTCGTTCTCAATCCATTCTCAGGCAAAAACGAGACTCGCTATTTGAAAGTCGTGACTACAAACCCATCGACCGGCGAGACCGTGTATAGGGATATCGACGGTCTGAGCTTCAAAATCGTAGAAGAATGATCCATTATCTATTCTACGCGGAAACGCAGATACTTATAACTGGGTTTGTAGAGGAGCTTCCATATGGCAGAGCAGACATTTAGGTCTCCCAATTTCTTCGAGCGCGAAATCGATCAGTCCGCTCGAGAAGCTGGCGGTCCCGTCGGGACCCCGGCAGGGTTGATTGGTACGTCCCAGAAAGGACCGGCTTTCTTCCCGATTACGGTCGCGACGTTTAGCGAATTCATTTCTAAGTTCGGAAATCTCGATTTCCGCAAGTACGCGCCTTACGCGGCGAACGAGTTTCTCAAGCACCGCTCTGCTTTGACATTTATGAGGGTTCTCGGAGCCGGATCGAACGAGTCCGTAGCGGACATTGCAAAGGCGCAGCTGACTGATCGAGTCAAGAATGCAGGATTTTTCGTCACCGGTACGGCCGCAGATAACGATTCTTTGGGTCGACACATGGGATGCGTCCAGTTCCTGGCAGCAGCACATACGTTCACTTCTAACGAGACGTGGGGTTACCCGGTCTTCACGGACAACGACAGCTTCGGACCGTCGTCCGGCAATATCGTCCGCGGAATGCTTCTCATGGCGTCAGGCGCTCGAGTGCAGGTCCTCGGCGGAGCGGTAGCTCTGCCTGGAAATCTCAATTCGACCACTTCTGACCTAGCGACTGTTTCGGGCGATCGATTCAAGCTCGTCCTTTCTTCGGCTCTTGGTACCAGCTTCGGCAACGGAGACGGTCTGCCGGGTATTCGGGTCTACAGCGCGTCCATGAATCCGACGGATGACGATTACTTCGCCAAACTCCTCAACAGGGATCCTGAGAAGTTCGAATCCGAGCAGCACGTTCTTTATGCTGATTTTGCAGTCGATGCTGAGCTAGCGGTCGCGACCTCTGTCGCTATCCTGTCCGGATCGTCTTACCAGTCCAACAATTCGGGAGAGACGTCCTTCAATATGAGGACGGCGTTCGGACACTTCGATACTCGTTATCGAGCACCGTCGACGTCTTGGTTCATCTCCCAGCCCTTCGGTAAGACGGAGTACGATCTCTTCCGTTTCGAAGCTATCGACGATGGAGAGTATGCCAATAAACTCTACAAGATTTCTATCTCTAACATCCGAGCCTCTCTGGATGATTCCCGACCGTACGGAACCTTCACAGTCCTGATTCGATCCTGGAATGATTCGGATACCAATCAAGATGTTCTCGAGACCTTCCCGAACTGCACCCTCGATCCGACGTCGGACAATTTCATCGCTCGAGTCATCGGCGATCGCAAGGTTTACTTCAACTTCGACGCGGAGTCGGAGTCGGAGCGAAGATTCGTCGCCAACGGCAAGTACGCCAATCGTTCGCAGCTAGTTCGAGTCATCGTGCATGAAAATGTCGAAAAGGCTCTGACTCCTGTCAAGTGCCTGCCCTTCGGCTTCCGCGGTCCGCAGCTGCTGAAGACCAATGACTCTTTGGCTGATGCGTCTTCTTTCGCTTACCGACTCGGTGGCGTCGGTGTCAATTCTTTGTCGGCCTCGATTCTGCCTCCTCTGCCCCTTCGATTCAAGGTCACCCGCGGCGAAGTTCAGCAGAGCGGATTCGTCGGATCTCCGGGACCGACTGAGTTGGCCAATGGCTCTCTCTTCTGGGGTGTCAAATACGAACGTACTACTGATCCTCTGAACTCTAACATCACTTCCGAAAAGAACACCCTCCTCGAGGCTTACTCGAAGATGCTGGGACTGTCGAAGCTCGATGTTCTGGTCACTGGCTCCGGAGCGGACACCCTCAACAACAACAAGTTCACTCTAGCTAAGGTCGCTCTGGCTAATTCTTCTCTGGCCGAACTGACGGCATCCGTCAATGATCACATGAGAGAGGCAGCCTACATGCGAGACGCCACTCTCGATCCGACGGATTACACCGTCAACGATCCGGCATTGGCTAACCGACGTCTGACCTTCGGAAGTTTGGTCGCTCTGACCTCGTCCGTCGATTTCAACCGCTTCACTCAGTTCATGAAGTTTACGAACATGATGTACGGCGGATTCGATGGCGTCAACATCCTCGACAAGAACGCTAAGCGTATGAACGATAAGGCGTCTTCCTTCGACGCCGGCGGAGGAGCCGAGGCGAGCTACGTGGCTCCTGGACTTCGCTACAATCCGAACGGCACCGGTCCGACGAACAACACTGTTTCGTCTTATCTTGCCGCCGCAAGCATTATGCTCAATTCGATGGTATCGACCGTCAATGTGTTGGCGATTCCGGGTATCCGCGAACCGTACATCACCGATCAGGTCGCTGCCAAGGCCAAGTCTTACGGATTGGCTCTGTACCTGATGGATCTCGTACCTTTCGACGACAGCAGCAACCGTCTCTATGACGATTCTGTCGCCAAGCCCGATGTTGAAAAGACGATCGCGCTCTTCGAAGGACGAGGAGTCGACAACGATTACACGGCGACTTACTTCCCGGATGTCTTCATCAACGATGAAGTCAACAGCCGACGAGTCAAGGTCCCGTCCTCCGTCGCGGCAATCGCTGCACTAGCTCTGAACGACCGGGTCGCGTATCCTTGGTTCGCTCCGGCCGGTTTCAACCGAGCAGCTCTCGATTTCGTCACCAACGTCCCGGTCCGACTTTCTGTCGACGATCGAGACAAGCTGTACGATTCTCGAATCAATCCGATTGCTACCTTTCCCCGTCAGGGATTCGTCATCTTTGGTCAGAAGACTCTGAAGATCAAGAAGTCGGCCCTCGATCGAGTCAATGTCCGCCGAATGCTCCTCGAAATCAAGAGGACGATCGTCGGAGTCGCTTCCCGTCTGGTCTTCGAGCAGAACACGCAAGATGTCAGGAACAAGTTCCTCGATGAAGCTGGCGCGTTCATCGCTCTAGTTCAGGCGCAGCAGGGAATTGAATCGTTCAAGATCATCATGGATGATTCCAACAATACGCAGGAAGACAAGGATCTCAACCGATTGAACGGAAAGGTCATCGTCGTCCCGACTCGAGCCGTCGAGTTCATCTCGATCGACTTCGTCATCACGAACAGCGGAGTTCAATTCACGTCCTAATGATGGAAACTCTATATTTAGATTTGCGTAGGAGATAATCGTGGCACAAGCAAAGTTTGGCAGCGCAGGAGTAACGGCAAGGGAGATCGATCTCTCATCGCCTCTTACCGTCGAACCGTCTGGCGTACCCGCCGGAGTCATCGGTACTGCGAACAAGGGTCCCGCCTTTGTCCCGGTCACGGTAGGAACCGATACCGACTTCTATGCGAAGTTCGGAAGGACCGATGGAAAGAAATTCGGACCGCTAGCCGCTATCGAATGGTTGCGCAACGCGGGTTCCGTCACTTACATGCGAGTCCTCGGAATCGGAGACGGCAAGCGTCGAGTTGCTGATGGTACCTTGGCAGGATCTGTCAACGACGCCGGCTTCGTCGTCGGAGAGAATCAGCCGCACGAAACTACGGGATTCCTTCTCGCTAATCCTTACGCCAATACTGGTGGACCCTCCGGAAGGACTTACTTCCTGGGAGCTTTCATGTCGGAATCGGCCGGCTCAACAATCTTTAGCTCGGCTGGACTGCAGGGCACGGGCGGTGTGACAGGAGACGTCAATAGCGCCGTTCCTATTATCCGCGGAATCCTGATGGCAGCTTCGGGAGTCGTTCTCAGGCTCTCTTCCTCTTTTGTTCCTTCGGCTGCTCCGCTGTCGTCCTTCGTGGCTACGGCTGGCGGCGGGCAGGGAAGCATGCTCGGAGATGTCATCCTCAAGGACGGCACCAAGTCCAAGCAGGAATTCACTGTCATCCTCAATGGTCACAAGGGAACCGATCCTTCATATCCGAACATCCTGACGGCTTCGTTCGATATGACGGCACCCAACTACTTCTCGAACGTCCTCAACAAGGATCCGTTCAAAATGCAGCAGGCGGGTCACTACCTCTACACTTACTTCGACGTCCACCCGGTCGCCGCTCGTCTGACGGGTTCCTCTATCATTACAGGAACTCTGGGAGCTGATGCTGCCACTGCCGCTAAGGTCGGTCTCGAGCCCTCGGCCTTCTTGGTCACGGGTGCGGCTGATTACAATGCCGGCACGGACACTATCCCGAACTACGAAAATTTCGAAGATCGATTCTCCTCGGCGGCGACTCCTTGGATTGTCTCTCAGAAATTCGGAGGCAGCGCCATCAACCTCTTCAGGTTCGTATCTGTCGATGCTGGCGAGGGAATGTCTCAGCGAATCAAGTTCTCTATCGAGAACATCGCTCGATCCGATGATCCAGCCAACAAGTACGGAACGTTCGATGTCGTCATTCGAGATCTCCTCGACCGAGACGACGAGCCGGTACCTCGCGAGGCCTTCAGAGGCGTCACTCTCGATCCTTCTTCGGATCGTTATATTGCCAAGGTCGTCGGAGACGTTCGAACCTATTTCGAATTCGATAAGGTCGAATCTTCTCAGAAGCTGGTCGTAGAAGGAAACTACTCGCTGCGTTCCAATCTGGTCCGCGTCGAAGTCTCTTCTCTGGTAGAGAATTCGGAAATCGATTCGACGGCATTGCCTGTCGGAGTTCGAGGACCGTCTCACCTCGTCACTTCGGGTTCGGCTCCTCTAGCCGTCACCAGCTCGGTACAGCTCGCTGTCTCTAATGCAATGAAGCGTGCGGTTGAGATTCCTCTGCCGATGCGTTCCAACATTACGGTCGGTTCGGGCAACAAGCGAGCCGCTAACAGCGCTTACTACTGGGGCGTCCAGTTTGAGCACACTACGAATCTGACGACTCCGAACGCCAGCATCATTCCGAACAAGAGCATCAACGGTTTTGCCAAGTTCCTTCCTGATTTCATGACGAATACCCAAAACGTGGTTGTCGCCAACAATGAAGGAACGGGAGACACCGCTGAGAATGGCATCATGGATGCCGATCGTTTCAACCGAAACTTCTTCTCTTTGGAGAACATCCAGGTTGTTACCAACTCTACGGGTCTGGCCGATCCGGCCAAATGGGTCGATGCAACGTATGTTCGAAAGGGTAACATCACTCCCGACGCCGCCGCCAAGACGCGTGCTTTCAAGGTCGCCGACTTGACTCAACCCAACAGGAAGTACTGCAAGTTCTCCTTCATCATGCAGGGAGGCTTTGACGGCACCAATATCTTCGATCGTAACGAATCGGAGATCAACAACACTGCCGTCACGGCCGATATGAACGACACGGCACGAGCCCTCAACAAGGGACCGAACGTTCGAGCATATGCTAAGGCGATCGAGATTATGAAGGATACTACCGCAGCCGATCTTCAACTGTTGGCTATCCCGGGCATGCGACACTCGGTCGTTACCGACGCCGCGGCGCTCGCCGTCAAGGATCGATTCGATGCTCTCTATCTGATGGATATCGAGGAGTATGACGCGACGGATACTCTGATCACCAGCTCAGTGCAGATCCCGCACGTCGGCAACACGGTCACCAACTTCGTTGGTCGAGCTGTCGACAACTCCTTCGCCGCAGCTTACTACCCCGACGTCATCGTCACCGACCCGAACACGAACACGAACGTCGTCGTTCCTCCTTCGGTCGTCGTCCTCGGAGCTTTCGCTCTGAACGATCGAGTCGGATTCCCCTGGTTCGCTCCCGCCGGTTTCACTCGAGGCGCTCTGCAAACGACTCTCGAGGCGAAGGTCAAGCTCTATAAGGACAACATGGACAGCCTTTACGAGGCTGATGTCAATCCGATCGTTTCCTTCCCGGGACAGGCTCCTGTCGGTGGACAAGCGGGCGGTCTGGTCATCTGGGGCCAGAAGACTCTGCAGGCCGCCGCTACCGCCCTCGATCGAGTCAACGTTCGACGACTCCTCATCGCTCTTCGCCGAGAGGTTCGAGAAGTCGCCAACACGATCATCTTTGAGCCCAACCGAGAGACGACTCTACAGCGTTTCGAAGCGGCCGTTCGACCGAGGTTGGAGCGTATTCAGGCTCAGAAGGGTATCGATTCCTTCTTGGTCCGAATCGACACTACGACGACTACCCAGTTGGATGTTGAAAACAACACCATTAAGGGCAAGATCTTCGTTCTTCCGACCAAGACCGTCGAGTTCGTCTCGATCGACTTTGTCGTGACTAACCGAGGACAGAACGGTCTCTGATAGGAGGCTCTAGGAGGCTCTCCAGATGACCGATAGAAATCTAAGGTTGACATTAGGCGATCTCAAGAAGATTATTTCTGAGGTCATGCAAGAGGCTGATCCTGTTCCTGGAGCCGTCGGAGATCCGATCGGTAAGAAGAAGAAGGATCGATCGTCTAAAGAAGCTACCGATCAGCGCAAAGTCATCGATGCCGTTCGAGTCGCTATCTCGGACGCCGTGACGACCGACGTCAAGCAGAAGGTTCACAAGTTCCTGATGCAGAAGAACGTCATCAAGTACTCCGATATCGAAATCATTTCTGAACCTCCCAAGACTCTGATCCGTCTCAAGGACGTCAATGGAGAGGGCGGACAGGATATGATCTACCTCGTCAACGTGACGAAGATCGTGTGACAACATGAGAATCAAACTAGGCGAGCTTCGAAAGATCATCAAAGAAACTCTGGACGAGACGCGTCCTTGGGGTCGAGAAGTCGGCGCCGAGTGGGACGAACCCGATGGCGGTTGGTTCGATAATGTTCTGTCCAAAGCCAAGGCGGTAGCGATGACCGACCTCGGTGGACCCGAAGGTTTTCTGTCGCCGGCCGATCGAATTCATAAAAATGCAGGACCTAAGAAAGGTCCCAGTGACGAATTCAAGAAGTGGCAGGAAAAGCGAAACAAGAAACAGGAAGTTTCCGAGACAGGAGCTTACTACGGTAAGACAGCACCAGCCCGGGGAGTCGTTCTCGGCGGAAACGATCAAGAAGATCCAAAAATGGTTTCAGCATGCGGAGATCCTAGTTGCAATGGTTGCGAATACGATCCTCCTGAATATGATGAACCTCCTGTCATGTGCTGGTGCGGTGATAGGGATTGCTCGCACTACGAGTAAGCGCGATTAAACTTGCGCGAAGGAATATTTAGGAAAAGGTAAGGACTCATGGCTGATACACTTGGCGTTTCCGATATGCTTCCGAATAAGTTCCAGCCCAAGCAAAAGAACCGCTGGGTGCTGGCTATCGAAGGTATCGACTCTTTTATTTGCAAGACGGCTGCCCGCCCGACTGTCAAGACGGACGAAATCGAAGTGCCGTTTATCAATTCTCACCGGTATCTGGCCGGTAAGACGAAGTTTGATCCGATTACGATCACTCTTCACGATCCCATCGCTCCGTCGGGAGCTCAGCAGGTCATGGAATGGATCCGACTCTGTTTCGAATCCGTCTCCGGTCGTGCTGGTTTTGCCGACTTTTACAAGAGAGACATCCAGCTCAAGCTCCTCGATCCCATCGGAACTGTCGTAGAGCTCTGGGACATCAAGGGAGCTTTCATTACGGAAGCAAACTTTGGTGAACTCACCTACGAAGCAGGAGAACTCGTAGAGATCTCCATCAACGTTCGTTTCGATAACGCCGTCCTTCAATATTAATTACGATAACGCAGTATACAAAAGCCTTACCATACCTTACAACAAGCTCCATGGAGATCATTCATGGAGCTTGTTTCTTTTAAATGTCCTGAATGTGACAAACAGTTTGAGTTGAATGGGCTAGCTAAGCATTGCTCTAGAGCCCATAAGATTGAATCTGAAGTGCTGTATTTGCTTCTTTTTTGCGAAGGAGAAAGGCCCACATGCGCATGTGGCTGCAAAGAATATGTGAAATATCATAACATCGTTTCGGGGTATTCCAAATTCGTACCTGGACACCAAGCTCGAGTCAGCAACAATTGGGGTCACAACAAAAAGGCTTTGGACAAGAGCCATGAGACATGTCGCCAACTTAGAGCGACAGGAGAGCTTGAGGTTTGGAACAAAGGTCTGACTGCAGAATCTGATCAAAGAGTTGCTGCTAACAATGAAGCAATATCTCAAAGCATCATATCAAACATTGATGAATGTCAAAAGAGATCCAAAAGAATGACAGCCTGGCGATTAAATGGAACAGTTCGAACTCTTCGAGGTCCCGAACATCCGCAGTGGAAGGGCGGAGTCTCTGCTTTGCAATCCCTGTGTCGCTCTCTCGTTACCAATATCTGGACGATTCCCAAGCTCAAAGAAGCCAAGTTCACATGCCAGAGATGCGGATCTCGATCCGATCTCAATGTGCATCATTCGGGCGAGCGCTTCGCCGACATCGTCAGAATCTATTGCGAGCAATTCGGATGGTCGGGCGACGAGCTCGACAATGACAAAAAGATAAAGATCGCTGAAGCCGTCGCTCGTCACCACATCGAGAAGGAAGTTCCGGGAATCGTCGTCTGTCACGAGTGTCACGTCAGGATCCACGAAGAGTTGGGAGAGAAGATCAATTGAAAGACGGCAAGATCACCGGTCCCGTGTTCCAGACTTTCGATACGTCCTCAGTAAATTACAAACCGACCAAATTGGATATGGATGACAGGATATTGCAGAATATTCTGAGCATGATCCAGAGGTCGTCTAAACCCATCCTGGCAGGTCCGATAGCTCTTTGGTTCGATCTTAGAATGAATTACGTCTTGTCGGCTCTGCAGATCTTGCAGGATCGAGGCCAAGTCGTCAAGTTGGAACCGAAAGATCTGAAGCATTATGGCTTTACTGATATCGCTGATGCCTTTTGGATTCCCGAAAAGCTGACGAAGAGCATATAGTATTCAGAAGCGTTTACCAAGTTGGTGCAGCGCTATAGAATCTAACTGGAGTGCTTTCATGAGCGAAGAGAGGAACGAGAGAAACGCGATCTTCGGATCGGGCGGGCCGTCGTCGGCAGCCGCTGCTGCAAACATTAAGGCGTCGATGGGGCTCGATATTCCGACGGAAATCGTGCCTCTGCCGTCGCAAGGCAAGATCTATGCTGTAGATTCTGCCCTTCACGCAAAGGACACCCTTGAGATCCGACCGATGACGACCCGAGAAGAGGATATTCTGACCAACAGAGCCCTCATCAAAAAGGGAACTGTCGTCACGGCCCTCATCAAGGCGTGCCTTGTCAACCCTGATATCAATGTCAAGGATCTGATTGCTGGAGATCGAAACGCTCTGATGATCGCCATCCGAGTGACGGGTTACGGAGCGGATTACACAGGAGAGCTAGAATGCTCTGAGTGCAACGCTAAGTTCCAGCATGAGTTTGATCTAGCTCAGCTGCCGATCAAGCCGCTCGATATCGAACCGGTTTCGATCGGTACTAACGAATTTGCGTTTACGCTGCCCTTGACCAAGAAGAAGGTCACCTTCAAATACTTGACCGGTCGAGATGAAGAAGACATCATCGCTCGACAGGAAGCTATGAAGAAGAAGGCAATCAATGGTGCTGACAACGTCGTCACTACTCGATTGCTGTATAGCGTCGTCAGCATCGAAGGATGTCCCGATCGTTCGCAGGTCGTCAATTTCATCAACAATATGCCCGCCCGAGACTCTTTGGCGTTGCGTAAGTTCATGGACGATCACGAGCCCGGAGTCGAGATGAAGCAGATCGCCTCCTGTACGGCGTGCGGAGCCTCGGAGGAGGTCGAGGTGCCCATGGGGGTCAAGTTTTTTTGGCCTAACGCCGGAAGATAAAGCTGACGTCGTTCTCGAGCCCATCTATCTGCTGATGTACTACGGAGGCTTCTCTTACATAGAGGCCTATAACATACCCGTCGTTTTCAAACGATGGTGGGTCGATCGAATTTCCAAAGAAATCGCTCGCGCCAACCAAGGAGAAGCTCCTCCCGGCTCGCGAGCTAGTCACCATGATAACCCGGAAGTAAATGCGCTCCTCAATAAAACGAGGACGCGAGCTCCGGCACGTAATCGTCGTTTCACATAGTTATGATCATGGAAGACAAGAAGGGCCCCATCAACGAGCTTCATGTCAATCTGCTAGGAAAGATCTTTTTGGCCGGCGTCGCCGCCTGGATGGTCGGCAAGGCCACCAACCTCAAGATCCGAGGCAGCAAGCAAGAGATCGATGCCGTTTCAAACGCGTTGCTTTCTTCTCGTAGATTTCAGGAAGAGATTAGCAAGCCTGGGGCTACTGTCCAGTCCGTCATGCAGAAGCTGGGAATGAAGCAACTGTCGGCCAAAGAGTTCGAGAGAGTGTTGGGCGTTCCGTTCCCAATGTGATAGATATCCTTAGCGTCGATGGCTGATAATCTCAAGCTACAGCAGGATATCAACAAGGCTATAGCCGAACGAAACAAGATGCTGGCGGAAGGCGAAGCCGCCATCCAGCGTCAGGCTAAGCTCTATGCGACGTTGCTCGACGTCATGGCGGGCAAGAAGGGCTCTGAAGCCATCGATCAGATGATTCAGAAGATGGAGTCTGCCAAGACGTCCATGCAGCAGATGGCCCAGGGCGCGCAAGAGGCCACTGAAAAGACCTCCAAGTCGTTCAACGTCACAGAAAAGGATATCGATCGTCTCTTTGGATCTAGCAAGAGCCTATCGACTCACATGTCTTCGAAATTTCCGAAGGCGTTCGTCGTCGCTGCCGCCGCCGTCTCAGGCTTCAAGCAAGGCATCCAAAACGTTCTAGCCGTCGGCAAATCGCTGCTGAGCTTGACCGAGGGCGTCGTCGGTGGATTGTTTAACATCACCAAATCGATCCTGTCTATCCCATTCAAGATGTTTGATGGGCTGATCGAAAAAGCCCAAGCCGGCGGCGGCGGAAACGAGCTAGCTCAAGCCTTCGAAGACGTCCGCAAAGAATTCGGATCCTTCAAGCAGGATGTAGCCAAGAATGTGATCGAATCGGCTCGTTCTATGAAGGGTGAGCTGAGCAATACGGGTCTATCGGTCTGGAGAGTATTCGGTAATCTAGCCGAACGATTGAAGTATGTGACCGAGCTGGCCAAAGGCATGGGTCCGACTTTCCATACTTTGGGAACGGAGATCGCTAAAAACGCTGAGAATATCGGAGCCTACCAGAAGGGACTCGGACTGTCGGCCGAAGAGATGGGCGGTGTCGGCGCGCGCGCCATGACCATGGGCACGACGCTGACGGATCAGCTGCAGGATATCGCCAATATGTCACTGCAGATGGGCGAGGCTTTCGGTTTGTCATCCAAGATGATTTCCCGTGACGTCGGTAAGATGATGAAGGACGTCAAAAACTTCGGATCTCTGACCGTCAAGGAGATGACAGAGGCAACTGTCTATTTCAAGAAACTTGGAATTGAAACTTCTAAAGTTTTGGGGCTGATCGACAAATTTGATACTTTCGAAGGAGCCGCCGAGAGCGCTGCCAAATTGTCTCAGGCGTTCGGTGTCAACGTTAACGCTTTCGAGATGATGAAAGCACAATCACCGGCCGAAAGGCTTGAAGAGCTACGGAAAGGATTTCAACTTGCTGGCAAGTCTGCCGACAATCTTTCAAGACAGGAAAGAAAACTTCTAGCCGATGCCACTGGCCTGGATGAAGAAACTGCTTCGTTGGCTCTTTCGTCCAAAAATATGGGCTTGAGTTTGGACGAAATTAAAAAGAAGGGTGATGCTGCGTCTAAAAAGCAGTTGACCCAGACTGAGGTCATGGGCAAATTGGCTGATGCTATCGAGCGCCTCGTCCAGTCGGGTGGACCGCAAGGATTCAAAGGATTTTTCGATGCCTTCCTTAAAGGAATCGGCGCCGGCATCACATCGTCTCCTGCATTTATCAAGTTGATGCAGGATATCCGCAATGCTCTCATGAGGACGTTCCAAATTGGAAGAGAGCTCGGAACGTGGCTTGTCAAATACTTTCCAGGTGTTACTGATATCTTTGAAAATTTGTCTGCCGTTGTCAAAAAAGTACCTGCGTTTTTCTCTCAATTGAGTAAGGAGCTTAAAAAGCTCTTCTCCGGAGAGATAAAGATGGACGAGTTTTTTGATAATATGCGAAAAAATGCTGAGCAGTGGGTCGGTGGCGCAAGTTCTCCGTTTTCAAAAGTTTTGGATGGCGCTAAAAAGTTTTTTACGAAACTATCAGATCTAGTCGGTCAGGGAATCAAATGGGTAATACCCAAATTGACTGAAGGTCTTAAGAGCCTGGCAGAGTTTATTCGAAATCCCAAAAAATTCATCGATTCTGCGTCTACTGGAACTAAGGCTGGTTCGACTTTCATGATGGACATCTTGAAACCGTTGATTGACGCTGTCAATGATCCAAAGATGTGGGAAGATCTGTGGGAATCATTCAAGGATTTTTCGGGAGAATTTTGGAATCTTCTGTGGAATAAAGCGGTTAAGCCTTTGTTGAAGTCTGTTCCAGGTTGGTTTTGGGCAGGTGTTGCCGGCATAATGTTCGGACCGGCGGTTGCCCAGTCATTATTGGGTGCTGGCGTCAATATGCTTGGGTCAGTTATTAAGGATATGTTTGTCAAGTCGGCTGAAAAAGTTGTTGTTGAAAAAGCTGCTGAAAAAGCACTTCAAAAGGGTACTGAATCTATTTTGAAAAAAGGTACAGAGGCTGCAGCTGAAGGGGCCGGGCCAGCAGTTTCGCAAGGTCTGTGGTCAAAATTGATACCGTTTATTACCACTGTGCCTTCGGGTGCCGCGGCTGCGGGTGCCGCGGCAATCGGAGCAGCTATCGCGGCTATAGCCGCGGCGGCCGTCGCCGCATATACGATCTGGGAAGCCGTCGACATGCAAGAAAAAGCTGTCAAGGATTATACCAGCGGAATGTCTCAAATCACGAATGCTCTGAGTAAGCAAGCCCCTATCGAAGAAAAAAAGAGAGCTTTGGCTTTGCGTGATGCCCAAATAAAAGCGCAGGAAGATGCTTTAAAGGACAAAAAATCGGGTGTATTGAGTGGTGCTCTTGATTCCTTTAGGGAGGCATGGGAAATCGCTCTCAATGATACGCATACGACGACTGAGGACATGATTGCCAAAATGCGAAGAGATAGGGATGATCTCAACGCGCAAATCACCAAAATAAACGAAGAAACAGCCAAAAAGGCTGAAAATGATGCTGCCAAAAAGAGAATTCTAGACGCTATGGGTCCTGTGACTCCAGAAAATGCAGCGACTCGTTTTAAACAGTTGGATGATTTGGCCAAAAAAGTTATGTCGAAAGATTTCGACATCGCTGGCAAAATGAAGATGATCCAGGATAAACTTAGCGGCATTGATTTTTCTCTATTCAAAGATAAGACGAAAGAGGATCAGATTAATCAAAGTCTTCACACCCTTGAGTCAGTTAAGGCATTAGTCGGCATAATATCAGATATTGGAATTTTGTCGCAAAAGGCAGCAGAATCATTGACAAAAATGTCGTCATTGAGCGGAACACTGACTGGATTTTCTAACATCGTAGCTTCAATAGTTCCAATCATTGATACTAGCGTCAAAACCAATGTTGCCAAATTGGCTGCAAGTTCCTCTGTAGTTTCTAAGGACGCAGAAAAGATATCTTCGTTGAACGACGCGATCAAATCGCTTCTAGATCTCAATTCTACATTGAAGAGCGCGCAAACTAGTTTGATTCCGAAAGAACAACAAGCAGCGTTGACAACATCAATTTTGGCGATGATAAACAGCTCGAATATCGTTCTTGGAGATCTCAATTCGCTAAATGCAATTTCGTCAGCGCAAGTGACAAAAATTAAGACTACAAAGGAAATGTTTGCCGAAATTCAGGAATTAGGAAAATCTGCGGCAGAAATAGCCAAGATCCAAAATACTGGCAATCTACCCATAGCGATCAATTCTATCAAGACAGCTGCAACAACTGTTTCAGAGCTTGGTAATTTGCAAATTGATGATGCAAAGTTGGCTAAAATAAAAGTTGCTAAGCAAATGTTTTCTGAAGTGTCTGAAATTCAAGGCTCTGCAGAGAAGATTGTCAAAGCTGTTTCGACGGGCGGTATCGAAAAATCTTTCAAGGCCATCGTTGATATGGTCAAGAAAGTTCAAGAGATGAATGATGCTGTCACCTCGATGACGAACAAGCCGATGGAAATCAAGGCTCGTTTGCAAGAGTTGGCGACCAAGCTTGGCCTAGGCGCGCAGCAGACATATCAGATCAAGAACAACGGAATCGAGATCAAACTCAATCTGAATGTTACAATGGATGCAGGAAAGGTCGAGGAAGTCATCGTCCGACGCAGCGATTCCAAGATTCGCAAGGCTTTCGGAGACACAGGCCTGAAGGACACTCAGTCCCTCAATAGCCACCTCGGTACGCCGTACTGATGGACGATTATAGGAAGAGGATCATCGATGGAGTTCTGAACCATCCGATGTATAAAGCCGTCTCTAAGGATTTGCCGCCCGATCAAAAGAAAAGGATCGAAGAGATTCTCGGAGGTTATGTCGATCAGTTTTCGATGAATTTCATCAGAACCTTTTCAGCTGCCGCCAGACAACAATCAAAACCACTTGAGATCCCGTCCGGTTCCGTAATTACTAAGGAAAATGGCTGAGGATCCTAAGAAGATTGTCGAAGAGATCAGGGAGAGTGGGTATGACGTCGGAGTCACCAATCCTAACTCGCAAGGTGGCGTCACGCCCCCGACTCATAACGGCCCCAACGACGGTGTCAAAGAGGGCGCCGATCTCAGCAAGAGAACTCGAATCACGCTGGGAAAGTATCTCGGAACGATATCGACCGCAAACTATCCCAATACGCAAATCTCTACGGATCAGAAGAATCCCGATAATCAGTCACGTCTGACCACCACGTCAGGCAAGCCTGCCCCGTTGGATCAAAATCCGAATGAAGGTCGCGTTTTCGCGACACCGCAAGAGATCAGATCCGTTTCGGATGCCTTTGGAACTCCTGATGCGGGAGCTAGCAACAACACTACTTCTCTTTCTACTGCACTTCGCAAGGGTAAGAAAGACGGAGGAGAGTTTGATGGCAATACCCTTCTGAAGACTGGCATTCCTGTCGTCAAAGATCGTTACACGAGCGCTGTTCTTAAATCGAACAGATTCAATGTCGGAACGAAATACCGGGATGATCTTAGAAACCCGGACGATATCCCAAGAGACTTGGCTTATTACAGCCGCACGAAGATCCCTGACACCGAAAGAGTAGACGGCAAGCCAGGCATCAAGTCTATTTCTCCCCAACAGATGGCCAATGTTAGCAAAGTGCTAATGCTTCGAGCTACTGGAGAGATCGATTCTAATAGTCGAGATTTCAATCCGGATGGAAACATCGGAGCCCTGTTACCGGGCTCATCTCAAATTTTGCCCGCGCAGGTCATCAATTCGAGAGATCTCGAAGCCCGAGATGTTCTAGAAGCGATGATCAATGAAGAGATCGGATCTCACGCTCCGGGACCCGATACGAGCTCGTGGGGAGCTCTGAACAATCAACTCGAACCCTTCACTGGCATCTTGCCCGCCGGCATGATCGCTCTTTGCGTCGCGTTGATCCTAGCGACTCAACTGGCATTCGAGATTCTGTCGTTGATTATGGGTCTCGTGCCCGATAAGCCTCGTTACGCTGTCAACGACCAGGGCATTCCCAAGAAGGGCCAATTCAGATTCGCTGGCGGCGAAGACACAGGACTTTTTGGTAGCGGACTATCGATCGGTGGAGCGTCTGACATTCAATCTCTGTTAGGTCTCAGAGACACTCAGTATCCCTATAACGATTGCTTCAAAGAAGGCATGGGAATATTCTTCGGTAAGCCACCTGAGGGAGGAGGTTTGATCGGCAATGTTCTGAACGCGGTTGGCAACTCTTTTAAGAAGGCCCTCGAGTCTCCTGGCTTTTATGTCATCTTTTGCCGATCGATCATCCGCTCGGGTTACGGCATCGGCAAAAAACTAAGCGAGCTCGGTTCGAATCCGTTGACTATCGCGCAAGGCATCGTCAATATCATCGATGACCTTCGAAGCTCGAAAATCATTGCTGCCTTCAACATGTTTGCTGGACTTGGCGACGCCTCATTTAGAGGAAAATTCTCGACTGAGCAGGCGCTTAACCAAGACGAAATTCCCGATGAGGCTTCAGCTGTCTACAAAAGCAGGTTCAAGGGAACTCGAGCTCTTGCCTGGAGACAAGCTTCAGCCGGCTCTCTTTATATCCTTCCGAGTTC
>WBZO01002148.1_pt1 | contig 26925 bp, 26 predicted proteins | sample 5204261 | NCBI WGS metagenome assembly WBZO01 (sample SAMN12412400, study PRJNA552823) | activated sludge metagenome | isolation source: activated sludge from anammox sidestream of wastewater treatment plant... | place: USA: North Carolina | collected 2017-09
CCGAACTGCCTGCTCAGCACCGTCGTGATCGCCGCCGTCAGCGTCGTCTTGCCGTGATCCACGTGACCAATCGTACCCACGTTCACGTGCGGCTTCGTACGCTCGAACTTCCCTTTAGCCATGTCGAACTCCCGGTTCTTCTTTCGATGCTGCCTGCTGGTGACTACCGCGCCGCGCGCGGCGCGGCCAACCTGTTCGTGGTGCCCATGGCGCGGATCGAACGCGCGACCTCTCCCTTACCAAGGGAGTGCTCTACCACTGAGCCACATGGGCGGACACCCCGGAACCGCTTCCCCCGCGGATTCCTGCGCCGTCCGGAAATCGCTGGAGCGGGTGAAGGGAATCGAACCCTCGTCGTAAGCTTGGAAGGCTTCTGCTCTGCCATTGAGCTACACCCGCCGAGGCCCGGCATCCGGCGAAGCCGGCGGCCCGCCATCTACCGCTCATCTGCCACTTCTTCCCGAGCCACTTCTTCCCGACGCAAGGAGTCTGGTGGAGGAGGTTGGATTCGAACCAACGTAGGCGTAAGCCAACAGATTTACAGTCTGCCCCCTTTAGCCACTCGGGCACCCCTCCAGGGAACCGTGAATTATGGCCCGCACCCCGATTGCTGTCAATTTCGTGGGCGGACCGCGGTCGCGGCCGCGTCGAGCCGAAGCGGCGCGGCGCGCCGGCCCGAGCCGCGCTGCGGCATCCTGGGCAGGTCGAACCCCTGTGTGAAGCCGGCGCGGACGATCACGGTGAACTTCCAGGACGCTCCGCCGGCGATCGCCGCTGCCGCGCCCACCGCCAGCAGCGGCGCCGCCGCGGCCGGCACGATCCAGGCCGCCGCCACCAGCGCCAGCGGCACCGCGTGGCCCACCAGGTGCAGCCTCGGCGTGAAGCGCTCGAGCACCCGGCGCGCCAATGGCGGCACCCCCTGCGCGCGGGCCGCCCCGACGTAGGCGCGCCACAGCAGCGCGTTGAGCACCGCCAGCGCCGCCCCGGTGGCCGCCAGCACCGGCACGCCCTGTCCGGCGCCCGGCCCGGTGCCCGGCGCTGCCAGGCCGAGTGCGAGCGCCCCCCAGCCCTCGAACAGCCCGCTCGCGAAGATCATCCAGGGCACCAGTGGCGCCCGCCAGGCGGGAATGCCGCGCGCCAGGTGCAGGATCTTCGCCTGGCAGCCGAGGAACGCGGCCGCCGAGACGCTCGCCAGCGCGAACGGCAGCGGCCCCGGCGCCAGCAGCGACGCCAGCACCGACGGGAAGAACACCACGGCGGCGTAGAGTTCGCGCGTCATCCAGGAACTCTGCCAGCGCGTGGCCGCCCGCCAGAAGCGCAGCTGGCGCCCGATCTTCAGGAACACGAAGAACAGGCCGGTGGCCACCAGCACCGCCGACAACGCGTAGAGGATCTGCGCATGCGAAGTGGTCAGCGCCCCGGCCCAGGCCGCGATGCCGGTGGCGATCGCCAGGCCGGTGCCCACGCCGCCGAACATCCAGTTCATCGCGGCGCGCCAGTCCCAGAAGGTCTGGCGCGCACCCACCAGCGGATTGGCCGGATCGGACAGCCGTTCCTCCTGCGAGTCGTCGCCGGGATCGCTCGCCTCGCGCCCCGGCACTGCCGGCGTGGTGTAGAGGTAGCGGATCTGCGGGTCGGTGCCCACTTCGGCGTTGAGCTGCACGCTGGGCTGGTCGCGCACCAGCCGCGACACCTCGCTGTTCGGGTCGTTGAAGTCACCGAAGCGGATCGCCTTCGAGATGCAGGCCGCCGAGCAGGCGGGAGTGGCCTCGGGATCGACGCCGGGGACCAGTCCGCGCGCCAGTCCGCTGTCGAGCCGGTCGATGCAGAAAGTGCACTTCTGGGCCACGCCGACGCGCTCCGGATGCGCGGTGGCCTCCTCCTGCAGCGTTCGCTTCTGGCCGTAATAGCCGCGCGGCTCGTGCACGATCGTGCGCGCCTGGTAGGGGCACGACACCGCACAATAGGCGCAGCCGATGCAGACGTCGTAGTCGATCGTGACCAGGCCGTCTTCGCGCTGCCGCGTGGCACCGGTCGGACACACCGGCACGCAGGGCGGCTCGGCGCAGTGCTGGCAGCCGGTGACCAGGAACAGCCGCTCGACGTCGGGAAACGTGCCCTGCTCGACGTCGAGGACGCGCCGCCACTGCACGCCGGGGGTGGTGTCGTTGGCGTGCTTGCAGGCGATCGTGCAGGTCTGGCAACCGACGCAGCGGTTCAGGTCGATCACCATGCCCCAGCGGGGCGTCGCGCCGGTGCGTGCCGAGGGCGAGGGACGGGCAAGGGCGCTCATCAGCGGACCTCCGGCGCCGTCGTGCGCGCGGCCTCGGCGGCGGCCGCGCGCGGCGGCGGCGCGGCACCCGGCACCCCGGGCGGCCCGGCCAGCACTTCGCCACTGGCGGCGCGTCGCAGCCGCACCCGCATCACGTCGGAACCGCTGCCGGTGCCGTCGGTGAGCTCGAGCGAGAGATCGGTGAGCGAGTTCAGGCTGGGCAGGTTCAGGTCTTTCGCGAACGGGGTCTTCCAGTGATCGAACTGGCCGATCATCAGCACCGTGTCGGGCCGGATGCCCTCGCGCAGCACCGCTTCGCCTTCGGTGTGCCCCGACACCGACTCGATCACCAGGCGCTCGCCCTCGGCGATGCCGAGCCGGCGCGCGACGCTGCGGTTCATGATCACGCCGCGATGCCCGGCGATGTTGTTGGCCACCTCGTTGATCAGCGGCAGCCCGACGTTGGCGCCCCAGCTGTACTGCATCGAGCGCGCGGTGAGCGCCCAGAACGGGAACTCCTGGGGATCGCGCCCGTACTCGCGCGCGTACTCGATCCAGATCTCGGGGAAGCGTTCGTAGGTGGGCATGAACTCGTACTCGGCCAGCTGGTGCTCCCACCAGTCCACGCCGATCTCGTGCAGCCGGTTTGCCAGCTGCCGTCCGTGCCGCACGACCCGCTCCTGATACGGCAGCTCGAAGCGCAGCCCCTGGCGCTCGAGTGCCGGGTACAGGTACCAGTCGAGCTGCGGGAACGGACGCAGCAGGAAGCCGTGTTCCTTGAACCACTCGAGATCGCGCACTTCCCGACCGTCGGTGAGGTCGTGGCTGGCCGCCTTCGCGCTCGCGTCCCAGACCTGCTCGCAGGTGGGCGCCTTCGACTCGTCGAGCGCATAGTCGAAGCGGCCGCCGCGGTCGCGCAGCGCCATGCCAGCCGCGCCGCGGTTGATCGCCGCGACGTACTTGTCGAGGATGCCGGCGCGCTCGGCCAGTGCGGTGGCGATGTCGGTGAAGTCCATCGTGTCGCAGGGCGACTGCACCGCCGGCTGGCGAATCGCCCAGCCCTCGTGCTTCCAGAATTGCTCGGTGAACTTGGTGCTGCCGATGCGGATCAGCTGCAGGCTCTCGAGGTCGAGGGCCTCGGGCAACAGGATGTCGGCGAAGTGGTTGGTTTCGTCTTCGGTGTAGGCGAACGCGACGATGAACGGAAACTCGGCCAGCCGCTCGGCCACCTCCGGCGCGTTCCAGGAGGAGATCGCCGGGTTCGTGCGGTAGCAGAACCAGACGTCGGGCGCGCGGGTGCGCGGCCAGTTCTTCGGCGCCTGCTTCTGGAACAGCCACGGCAGGTGCGCGGGCCCCAGGGCCGGCGACCACGGCGAATCGGACACGAGCGGCACCAGCGTCTTGAACGCGTTGCGGATGTGCGGCGTGCGCATCCAGCCGTCGCGCGAGGTCTCGTTGAACTGGTAGGCCATCAGCCCGTCGGGGCCGGGCAGCACCGAACCGACCCGCGAGACCGCCGGACGCACCAGCTTCACCGCGGTGCCGAGCGTGCCGCCGGGCACTTCGAGCGCCCCGACCAGCACCGCCAGCACGGTGCGCGCCCAACAGCAGTGATAGCCGCCCCAGCCGTTGTTCACCGTCTTGCCCAGCATCACCGCGACCGGCCGGAACGGCAGCGTCCTGCCCTCGATCTCGATCGTCTGGCCCACGCAGGCGTGCGCCAGGTACTCGTCGGCGACGCCCCTGATCGTCTCGGCCGGCACGTCGCACTCGGCCGCGGCCCAGTCGGGCGTGTAGCCCTTCATGTGGTCGAGCATCGCGCGAAACGCCGGCCGCACGCGCGCTCGCTCGTGCACGATGCGCTCGTCGTCGGGGCCGTGCTCCTCGCCGGCGAGCTCGTATTCGCCGTCGAGCGCCGGATCGCGCAGGTCGGGCGCGTCGTGCGGCTTGGCCCGCCCGTCGGAGAGATCCCAGACCAGCGGCTTGCCGCTGCCCGCTTCACGCAGGTACCAGCCGTTCGGACCGACCAGGTACGGCGAACTGGTGCGGTGCTTCAGGAACGGCAGGTCGCAGACCTCGCGCCAGTCGCGCTCGTGCACGATCCGGTGAATGAGCCCGAAGAGGAAGGCCGCGTCGGTCTTCGGCCGGATCGGCACCCACTGCGCCGACAAGGCGCCGGTGATCGACAGGTGCGGCTCGACCTGCACCCGCTTGGCGCCGCGCACCCGCGCATCGGCCTCGCGCCAGATGCCCACCACGCCGCCCGAGGCCTCGACGTTGTTGCCGCAGTTGATGATGTAGTTCACGTACGGCGTGTCGGGCGACACGATGAACGCGCGGTGCCACAGCTCGCCGTAGAGGTGCTCGGAGTGATAGCACTTCACCCCCTGGCCGGCGCCGTAGCCCTGGTCGATCGGGCCCCACGCGGCCATGAACGCCGGGAAAGTGCCCATGTACTGCACCGGCGTGCCTCCGCCGCCGGTGGTGGTCGCGAGCCTCGGCACGCCCTCCTCGTTGAGCAGCCCCCGGGCGCGGATGTCGCGCAGCTTCGCACCCACGATGTCGAGCGCCTCGTCCCAGCTGATCGGCACGAAGCCCGGGTCCTGGTCGCGCCCCTTCTTCGGATTGGTGCGCTTCATCGGCTGGCGGATGCGGTTCGGGTTGTAGGTCTTCTGCACCAGGCCGTAGGCCTTCACGCAGACGCGGCCGCCGCCCGGGTGCTCGCCGCTGATGTCGTAGTTCGACTCGACCCGCGTGGCCACTCCGTTCTCGACCTCGACCTTCAGCAGGTCGGGACCCGCCACGCACTGGTAGCAGTAGACCGGAACCTTCCTCGACACGCCCATCGGGCTCTCCAGAAAATGTGCACCTGCATCATCTTGCCGCGCATGCGCCTTTCGCGCCACCCATCACCCCTGTGCCTTCTCCAGTGCCTGGTCGATGTCCCACAGGATGTCTTCGATCGATTCGATGCCCACCGACATGCGCACCATGTCGGGCGCGACGCCCGCCGCGCGCTGCTCGTCGGCCGACATCTGCCGGTGCGTGGTCGACGCCGGATGGATCACGAGGGTGCGCGCGTCGCCGACGTTGGCGAGGTGGCTCATGAAGGTCGCCGCCTCGATGAAGCGCTCGCCCGCGCGCTGCGCATCGTGCGCGCCTGCGGCGGGCGCCTTCACGCCGAAAGCGAGGATCCCGCCGGCGCCTCGCGGCAGGTAGCGGCGCGCCAGCGCATGATACGGACTGCCGGCAAGGCCGGGGTAGTTCACCCAGGCGACCAGCGGGTGCGCGGCGAGGTGCTCGGCCACGCGCTGCGCGTTCTGCAGGTGCCGGTCCATGCGCACCGGCAGCGTCTCGATGCCCTGCAGCAGCAGCCAGGCCGACAGGGGTGCGAGCGTCGGCCCGAGCGTGCGCGCGGTCTCCATGCGCGCCTTCATCGTGAACCCGAAGTCGCCGAAGGTCTCGTAGAAGCGCACGCCGTGGTAGCCCTTCGACGGCTCGGTCATCTCGGGGAAGCGGCCGTTGTCCCAGGGGAACCTGCCCGACTCGACCACCACTCCGCCCATCGTCGTGCCGTGGCCTCCGAGGTACTTGGTGGCCGAGTGCACGACGATGTCGGCGCCGTGGCGGATCGGCTGGCACAGGTAGGGCGACGCCAGCGTGTTGTCGACCACCAGCGGCACGCCGTGCTCGTGCGCGATCGCCGCGACCGCCTCGATGTCGAGCACGTTGAGCCGCGGATTGGCGATCGTCTCGGCGAACAGCGCCTTCGTGCCGGGGCGCAGCGCGCGGCGGAAGTTCCCGGGGTCGTCGGGCTCGACGAAAGTGCACTCGATGCCGAACTTCGCGAACGTGACCGCGAACTGCGACCAGGTGCCGCCGTACAGCGTGTTGGCAGCGACGATGTGGTCGCCCTGGCCGCACAGCGTGAGCATCGCGAGCATCGTCGCGGCCATGCCGCTGGCCGCGGCGATTGCCGCACGCCCGCCTTCGAGCGCCGCCACGCGCTCCTCGAGCATCGCCACCGTGGGGTTCGACAGCCGCGAGTAGACGTTGCCGAAGGTCTGCAGGTTGAACAGGCTCGCCGCGTGCTCGGCCGAATCGAAGACGAACGAAGTCGTCTGGTAGATCGGCGCGGCGCGCGCGCCGGTGACGGCATCGGGGATCTGTCCCGCGTGCAGGCACAGCGTTTCGATGCCGTAGCGATGGTCGGCCATTCGTCTCTCCGTCAGGGCAGCCAGCGCGGCCGCTTCGCCGAGATCACCCGCGTGTCGACGCCCGCCCAGTTCAGGCCGCCGAACAGCCGCGCGTGCTCGATCTTCACGCAGCGATCCATCACCGTGTCGAGCCCGTGCTCGCGCGCGAGCCGGTCGGCCTCGAGGTTGGCCACGCCGAGTTGCTGCCACAGCGCCTTCGCTCCGATCGCGAGCGCCTGGCGCGCGATCGGCAGCACGTCCTCGGCGCGCCGGAACACGTCGACCATGTCGACCTCATGGGGAATCTCCTCGAGCGACCGATAGCAGCGCTCGCCGAGGATGCGCTCGTATTTCGGATTGACCGGCACGATGCGATAGCCGTGCTCCTGCATGTACTTCGCCGCGAAGAAGCTCGGCCGGTGCCATTCGGCCGACAGGCCCACCACCGCGATGACGCGATGCGTGCCCAGGATGCGGCGCAAGGTCTCGATGTCTGGCATGGATCGTCCTGTGGTGAAGCGTTCCGCGACGGTTGCGGAGCTGTCGTTTCCTGCTATTGTCGTTCACGGTGGGGCGCAGCGCGGTTGCGCCCCGCGTTCGGGAGACGGCGAGATGGCAGACAAGCTCGGAATCGGCGACCTGGCAGCGATGGGGCTCGCCAACGTCGGCATCGGTCCGTTGAAGGTCGGCAACGTCCTCGACACGGTCGAGTTCGTCAAGAAGGCCTGGACCTCGGTCGGCATGCCGGCGGGTTTCACGCCGACGCTCGATCTCGAGGAGCTCGACAAGCGCATCACCGACCTCAAGGCGGTCGAGCAGTGGCTGACGCTGAACATGAACATGCTGCAGGGAACCATCCAGGCGCTGGAGATCCAGCGCACCACGATCGCCACGCTGAAGGCGTTCGGCGCGCCGCTGGAGGCGGCCGCGCCGGCCGCGCAGGCAATTGCCTCGGCGCTGGGGCGCGCAGCATCCTCCGGCGATCGGGCCGGTGCGGCGGGCGCGTCCACCGCCGCCGCCCCCGGGGGCGACGCGCCGGCGGCGGGGGCCACGAAACCCGCGGCACGCGCGCGCGCGCCGCGCCGCAAGGAGGAAACCGGATCGACCGCAGCAGCCGGCGGCTTCGCCGATCCGGGCCTGAGCCCGACCGCATGGTGGAACCTGCTGCAGAACCAGTTCAACCAGGTCGCAGCGGCGGCGCTGTCGGGCGTCGGCCTGTCGGCGCCCGAGCCCGCCGCACCCGAGCCCCGCAAGGCGGCACCGGCCGCGCGCAGCGGTGCGCCCCGCAAGCCGAAGTCGGGCAAGCGGCCCGCGGCCACCGGGCGCAAGGCGGCGGCGCGCGCGCGCAAGGCATGAGCGAAGCGCGCGACTGACGGATCACGCACCACCGACCGCCGAACCGCCCCGATGCATGCGTTCAGGTACGGGCACGCGGCCCATCCCGATTGGCGCACCGCAGCCGAAGCGCTGATGGCGCGGCTCGCCTCGGGCGGGCCGGCGCCCACGGCGGGGCTCGGCCTGCTCTACGTCACCGAGCGGCTCGCCGAGCGGCTCGGCGACGTGGCCACCTTGCTGCGCGAGCGCTTTCCCGGCGTGCAATGGATCGGCGCCAGCGCGCACGGCGTCTGTTCGACCGGCGTCGAATACAGCGCCGAGGCCGCGCTCGCCGCAATGATCTGTGCGCTTCCGGTCGGCAGCTGGCGCGTGTTTTCGGGCGAGCGTGGTCTTGCGTTCGACGACGGTCCCGGCGGGACGGCCGCCGCCGGCGGGAACGCAGCGGCGTTCACTGCCCTGGTCCACGCGGAGCCGACCAGCCCCGACCTCGCCGACTCGGTCGCCGCGCTGGCCGCGCAACTCGACACCGGCTTCCTGTTCGGCGGGCTCGTGGGAGGCAGCCAGCCGGACAGCGAGCAGCTGGCGGGCCGGCTGGTGCGCAGCGGCCTGTCCGGAGCGGTCTTCGACGAGCGGGTACGACTGCTGTCGCGGGTCACGCAGGGCTGCGCGCCGCTGGCGCGCGAGCACGTGATCTCGCAGTGCTCGTCCAACTACATCCAGCGCCTGGACGGCGAGCCGGCGCTCGACGTGCTGCTCGCCGATCTCGACGTGGCTGCCGAGGTGCGCGACTCGCGCGACGGCGACGAGATCCTGCGCGCGCTGCCCGCCGAGCGGCTGTCCAACGGGCTGATGGTCGGCCTGGCACCGGCCGACCGGGACCGCGGGATCGGCTTCGCCGACTACACGGTGCGCAACGTTCTGGGCATCGATCCGCAGAACCGGCTGCTGGCGATCGCCGCGACGCCACGGCCGGGCGACCGCGCCGTGTTCTGCACCCGCGACCGCAGTGCTGCACGCGCCGACCTGATCCGCATCTGCACCGAATTGCGCGAGGAGCTCGAGGCCGAGTCGCTGCGCGTGCTCGGCGCGCACTACGTCTCCTGCGTCGCCCGCGGCGAACAGCTGTTCGGTGCGCCGGGCGCCGAGCTCGGCATCGTCGCGCACAACCTGGGGGAAATCCCGCTGGTGGGCTTCTTCGCCAACGGCGAGATCGCGCGCGACAGCGTCTACGCTTACACCGGGGTGCTCACGCTGTTCGTCGCGCCACGCCAGGACTCCGGCGCCTGATCCTGCCGCCCCGCACCGCCGTTCGTCGGTGCGGCGCTGCGCCGGGCCGGCTGCCGGCGCACTGGCCGGCTACCCGGGTTGCTAGAATCAGCCAGATCGGGGCCCGCCGGGCCCCGTCGGCCCGCGAGGCAATGTCCGGGTGAGCAACGCACTGGTCGGCTTCGAGCACAAGATCATCGATCCGGCGCACGCTGCGGCGCATGCCGCCCGGCTGCCGCGGCCGATGGTGTTCACCAACGGGGTGTTCGATCTCCTTCACCGGGGCCACGTGACCTGCCTGGCCGAGGCGCGGGCGCTGGGCGCTTCGCTGGTCGTCGCGCTGAACAGCGACGGCTCGGTCAAGCGCCTGGGCAAGGGTCGCGACCGGCCGCTCAATCCGCTGGCCGACCGCCTCGCGGTGGTCGCGGCGCTCGAATCGACGACGCTGGTCACCTGGTTCGAGGCCGACACGCCGCTCGAGCTGATCGTCGCGTTGCGCCCCGACGTGCTGGTGAAAGGGGGCGACTGGCCACCCGAGCAGATCGTCGGCGCGCACGAAGTGCGCAGCTGGGGCGGTTCGGTGCACGCGATCCCGTTCCGCTTCCAGCGCTCGACCACCGATCTGGTGGAACGCATCCGCGCCAGTGGGGGCGGCACGGCCTGAGCATCGGCAACGGGCCCGATCGACGCCTGCCCGGGCTCTCAGTCGCAGTCGCGCGGCACAGCGTCGAAGCGGCTGCCGATTGCGGCCGCAGCGGCGGCCGCAGCGGCATCGGGCCAGCGCGCCTGCAGGCGTGTCCGCACGGTGACGGGCCCGCGAGGCGCGATCTGCAGGCCGGTCTCGCCCCGCTCCTGCAACTGCGTCACCAGCGTGCGCGCGGACTCCTCGGTCCGGAACAGTCCGACCGAAATCGCGAGCCGCAGCGGCCCGTCCTGCATCACGAAGACGTCGCGCTGACCGGCCGCCCGCAGCGCGGCAAGCCGCTGTTGTGCCTCGGCGCGGGTGAACGCGGGCGGCGCATAGACGAGGTAGCTCGACGGCTGCTCGATGCGCGTGGACGCCACCTGCGCGCCGGCGGCCTGCAGCGCCTCGCGCAAGCGGCCGGCGCGCTGCTCGTCGAGCATCACGAACGCGACGCAGACCTCTGCATCGGGCGTTGCGCCGGCGTCTGGCGCGAAGGCGGCGGGTGCCGCCTCCGACGCGATGCCCGGGCCCGGCGGCGCCGAGGCGGGTTGCAATGCGCGTGACGGCTGCGGCGATCGCGCCGGCCCGAGCCGATCCAGCGGCACGACCCGCAGCCGCTCGGGGCTGCGTTGTGCGGAAATGCGCTGCGGCTCGCGGTCGCCGCGAACCCACGGCGACAGCCACCCCTGGAACAGCGCGAAGGTGAACAGGTTCGCCAGGACGAGCAGTGCCAGCAGCCAGCGCATCGTGGAGGATCAGCGCAATGCGTCGAGCGGGCGCAGCGACACCTCGCCGCTGTGCACCACCCGTATTCCATCGGCCAGCTGCACGCGCAGCCCGCCGCTCGCGTCGAGACCGAGCGAGCGTCCGGCGGCAATGATGCGGCCGCCGTCGAGCAGCGCCACCTCTTCGCCGGCGAGCGCATCCAGCCGGCGCCAGGCCTGAACGAACGGCGCGAGCCCCTCGTCGAAAAAACGCCGCACCGCGGTGACGGTCGCCGCGCCGAGAACCCCGATGAGCGCCTCGGCCGCACCGGCCGGTGGAGCGTCGTCGTCGAACAGGCCACGGCCCGGCTGCCCGATCGTGCCCGCCGGGGGGGCGAACAGGTTCAGGCCGATACCGACCACGATCCGTTCGATCACGCTGCCAGCGGAGCCTGCCTCGGGCAGGCCGCGCCTGCATTCGACCAGGATGCCACCGAGCTTGCGCCCTTCGAGCATCAGGTCGTTCGGCCACTTCAGGCGCACCTCCGGCGCCCAGCACGCGAGTGCGCCCGCCGCTGCCGCGCCCACCGCCAGCGTGATCGCCGCTGGCGGCTGTTGCGCACGCACGCGACGCTCGACCGCGACCGAGAAGGCGACCGAGCGTCCTTCCGGACTCAGCCAGGCACGCCCGCGCCGGCCCCGCCCCGCTGTCTGCCGCGCGGCCGCGAGCAGTCGTGGGGGCGCGGGATCCGGCCCCAGCGGGGCATCCATCAGCACCTGGGTCGACCCGATCTCGTCGACCGTGTCGATGCGCAGCCCTTCGAGGGCGGCGGCTGCGCGGATGGCTTCGGCGTCGAGCAGGCTCATGACGGTGGATCATAGCCCGAGCACGCGATTGCACTCGGACCGTCGCCCGGGCGTTAAGCTTGTGCGGTGCCGCGCCTCCCCAGCCAGTTGCCGATTCCCGTAACCGGACCGCAGGTCGCGGGCACCGGCGCGTGGCTGGCAGCCTGGCTCGCCGCCGTCGTCTACGCCACGCTCTACCCGTGGTCCGGCTGGCACACGCCGGGCCGCTGGATGTTCGCGTTCCTCTTCGAGCCCTGGCCGCGGTGGTGGACCGGCTTCGACGTCGCGGTCAACGTCGCCGCCTACCTGCCGACCGGTCTGCTGCTGACGGCCTGGCTCGCGCGGCGGCTCTCCGTGTCCATGGGACTGGCAGCCGTGCTCGCCACCGTGGCCGCCGCGGGCCTGTCGCTGGCGCTCGAATGCCTGCAGGCGTTGCTGCCGGCACGCGTGCCATCGCGAATGGATCTGCTCGCGAACGCCGCCGGCGGCCTGGCCGGCGCACTGGTTGCAGTCTCGCTCGGCCGCCGCCGGATCGAGCAATGGCCGCAGTGGGCCCGGGAAACCCTGCCGCTGATGCCGCATTCGACGCCCGGACTGCTGCTGTTGTGTGCCTGGCTGGTGGCGCAGTTCTATCCGCAGCCGCTGGTCTTCGCCACCGGGGATCTGGTCTCGCTCGCAGCCACCACGCCCGGCGAGCCGGCGCATCCGTGGGTGTCCGGCTGGCTGCTGCCACACGATCTCGAGCCCTTCGCCGAAGCCGCGGGCGTCTCGATGACGGTGCTGGCGATCGGGCTCGTGGCGCACGACCTGTTGCGCGCCGGCGCGCGCGGTGCGGCCGCTGCGGTGGCGGCGCCGATCGTTGCCGCGATCGCGATCAAGTCGATCGCGTCGGCAGCGTACCTGGGTCAGGTCAACGCGCTGGCATGGCTCAACGCGGGTGCGCAGGGCGGACTGCTGGCCGGCATCGTCGCGCTGCTGCTGCTCGGATGGGTGGGCCGCCGCGCGCGGCTCTGGCTGGCGATCGTCACGCTGGCGGGCGCGACGCTGCTGTTCAATCTGGCGCCGCCGAATGCCTACTACCTGTCGATGCGCGCGGGCTGGGGCGGGGGTGCGTGGACCAACTTCCACGGACTGCTGCGCGCGGTGGCGACCGCGTGGCCGTTCGCGGCCATCGCGTGGTGCGGCTGGCGGCTGCGGAGCACCGCGAGGCGAGGTCTATAATCGCCGGCATGAGCAATTACTACGAGCGCCACATCTTCTTCTGCGTGAACCGGCGCGAGAACGGGCGGCGCTGCTGCGCCGACCACGGCGCCGAGTCGTTGCAGGCCTACGCGAAGGAGCGCGTCAAGGCGCTCGGGCTGGCCGGGCCGGGCAAGGTTCGCGTCAACAAGGCCGGCTGCCTCGATCGTTGCGACGAGGGCCCGGTAGCAGTCGTCTATCCCGAGGCGGTCTGGTACACCTACGTCGACCGCAGCGACATCGACGAGATCGTCGAGTCCCACCTTCGAGACGGACGGCCGGTCGCGCGCTTGCGGCTCGAATGAACGCCGCGACCCGGGCCCTCCTGATCGACGGTCCGGCCGGCGCGATCGACCTGGCGCTCGACCTGCCGTCGGGCGTCCCCGTCGGCGTCGCGGTCATTGCGCATCCTCACCCGCTGTACGGCGGCACGCGCGACAACAAGGTGGTCCAGACCCTCGCCCGCGCGATGGTGGCGCTGGGCTACGTGGCCTGGCGCCCGAATTTCCGCGGCGTCGGCCGCTCGGCGGGCGTTCACGACGAGGGCCTCGGCGAGACCGACGACCTGCTCGCGGTGGTGGCGCACGCGCGCGAACACGCCGCCTCGATCGGCGTGGCGCGGCCGCGGCTGGTGCTCGCCGGATTCTCGTTCGGCAGCTACGTGCAGACGCGGGTGGCCGCCCGCTTGCGCGAACTCGGCCAGCCCGCCGATCGGCTGGTGCTCGTGGGCACGGCCGTATCGCGCTTCGAGGTCGCGCCGGTGCCCGCCGACACGCTGGTCATACACGGCGAAGTCGACGATACGGTGCCGTTGCAGGCGGTGTTCGACTGGGCTCGTCGGCAGGAACTGCCGGTCGTCGTCCTGCCCGGCGCCGACCATTTCTTCCATCGTAAACTGACGTTGCTCAAGCGCATCGTGCTCGACGCGTTCGGCGCTCGCGCCGATGCAGCGGCAGGGGAACGATCATGATGGAGATGTCGGCACGCGACGTGTTCCAGAAGACCGGCAAGGCCGCCGACGAACTGCGCACTCGCCGCCACGGCCTGGGGCCGCGTTTGCGCCAGCTGCTGATCCTGGTGGACGGCAGGCGGGACGTCGCCGAACTGTCGCGCATGCTGCCCGGGCCCGAGCTCGGCGAGCAGTTGGCGCAGCTCGAGAAAGGCGGATTCGTCTCGCGCCCGTTCGACGCCGGCACTGTGCAGGCGAGCGCGGTCGCGCCCGCCGTCTCCGCAGCCACGCCCGCGGCGGCGCCGGCGCCGGCGGGTGCGGAAGACTTGCGCACGCTGCGCGCACGCGTGACGCGCGCACTGCTCGACACCATCGGCCCGAACGGCGACGACCTCGCGATCCGGATCGAGCGCGTGCACACGGTCGACGAACTGCGCGCGCTGCTGCCGGCAGTATTGTCCGTGGTCGAGGCGTGCCGCGGCCGCGCCGGAATCGACGACTTCCGGCAGCGTTGCGGCGCGGTCTGACGCGGCGATGAGCGCCGAGCCCGATCCCCGGCTGGTCTACGCGCGCACCGCCGACGGAGACGACGAGTCCGCGGAGCCGCGACGTGAACTCGCCCCGGGCGAGCGGCGCATCCTGAACGCGATCGACGGCCAGCGCTGTGTTGGCGACCTGGTGCAGTTCGCCCGTCCCGGCGAACTCGGCCCGATCCTCGCCGAACTCGAAGCCCGACGCCTGATCGAGGTGGTCGGCCTGGCCGACGAGCCGAGCGAAGCCGAGCGCCGGGCACGCGCCAGCGCCGAGCAGGCGCTGCTCGAGCGGGCCAAGCATGGACTGCGAGGCGTGTTCGGCGCCGAATTGGGCGCCGCCGGCCAGGTCTGGGAGGCCCGCGTCGCCGACTGCGTCAGCATGGAGGTGCTGCGCCGGGTGCTGCGCGAGGCGGTCGACGTCGTCTACTTCCGCAGCGGCGAGGCCGCGGCGCGGCGCATCGTGGCGGCGGTGCGCCCGGTGTTCGAGCAGGCGCGAGACCGCCCGTAACCTGTACGAAGCCGAAGGGGCAGCAGCGTCGCGGACGGGGTCGGACCGACCCGCGTCCTATAATCCGTGCCTTCCGACACTCCTTCCGCGCACACCGTGGCGCGGGCCGCGTGCCGGCGATCACGACGCGCCGGCGCTGCGCCTGTCACGAGATCACCGATGCCCCGATCCACGCTTCGCAGCCTGCTCCTCCTCCTGCTCGTCCTGTTGCCCTTCGCCACGCCCCGGCCGGCGCTGTCGCAGGTTGCCGCGCCGACGATCGCCGCGCGCTCCTGGCTGCTGCTCGACGCAACCTCCGGCCAGGTGCTCGCCGCGCACGAGCCGGACCTGAAGGTGGAACCGGCCTCGCTCACCAAGGTGATGACCGCGTATCTCGCCTTCGGCGCGCTCAAGGAGAAGCGACTGGCGCTCGACCAGCGTCCGGCGGTTTCGCAGGCCGCCTACAAGGCGGGCGGCTCGCGCATGTTCGTCGATCCGCGCGACCCCGCGAGCGTCGAGCAGCTGCTCAACGGCATGATCGTCCAGTCGGGCAACGACGCGTCGATCGTGCTCGCCGAAGCGCTCGCCGGCACCGAGGAGACCTTCGCGCAGCAGATGAACCGCGAGGCGCAGCGACTCGGCCTGCGCAACACGCGGTTCCGCAACGCGACGGGGCTGCCCGATCCGGAGCACTACAGCACCGCGCGCGACCTCGCGACGATGGCGGCGCGGCTGATCAGCGACTTTCCCGAGTACTACCCGCTGTACTCGAAGCGCGAGTACACCTACAACAACATCCGCCAGCCGAACCGCAACCGGCTGCTCGCGGTGGACCCGAGCGTCGACGGCATGAAGACCGGCCACACCGAGGCGGCGGGCTATTGCCTGATCGCTTCGGCGCACCGCAAGCAGCCCGGCCTCGACGGTGAGCGCCGCCTGGTGTCGGTGGTGATCGGCGCCAACTCGGAGTCGACGCGCGCGATCGAGTCGCAGAAGCTGCTGAACTACGGCTTCCAGAACTTCGATGCGGTGCGCGTCTATGCGAAGGGACAGCCCGCCGGAACCTACCAGGTCTGGAAAGGCGCGGTCGACACGATCGCGGGCGGCTTCGACAGCGACCTCGTGGTAACGGTGCCGCGCGGCCAGGCCGAGAAGATGAAGGCCGAGGTCGAGCGCGTCCAGCCGCTGGTGGCGCCGATCGCCCAGGGACAGCGGATCGGCACGCTGCGCGTGAAGATCGAGGACAGGGTGCTGGTGGAGCGGCCGCTGCTCGCGCTCGCCGCCGTCGAGCCTGCGGGCTGGTTCGGCCGCACCTGGGACGGCCTGCGGATGATGCTCTCGAAGTGAGATCGCGGAGACGAGGATGACGCAAATCGCGTACCTGAATGGCGAGTTCATGCCGATCGAGGAGGCCCGCGTACCGGTGCTCGATCGCGGCTTCATCTTCGGCGACGGCATCTACGAGGTCGTCCCGGTCTATGCGCGACGCCCGTTCCGCTGGCCTCAGCATCTCGCGCGCCTGAAGCGCAGCCTCGCGGCGGTCGGCATCGACGCCCCGCACGACGACGCCGGCTGGACTGCGCTGGTTGCCGATCTGGTCGCGCGGCACCCCTGGGACGACCAGTTCGTCTACATGCAGGTCACGCGCGGGGTGGCGCGACGCGACCACGCGTTTCCGCGGCCGGCGGTGCGGCCCACCGTGTTCGCGATGTCGAGCCAGCTCGTGCTGCCCGCCGCCGAACAGATCCGCCAGGGCGTGGCCGCGATCTCGCTGGCCGACGAGCGCTGGCTGCACTGCGACGTCAAGTCGACTTCGCTGCTCGGCAACGTGCTCGCCCGCGAAGCTGCCGTGCGCGCCGGCGCCGCCGAGTGCGTGATGTTCCGCGACGGCTTCCTCACCGAGGGCTCGTCGAGCAACATCTGGCTGGCCCGCGGCGAGCGGCTCTACGGGCCGCCGGCCGACAACCTGGTGCTCGAAGGCGTGCGCTACGGGCTGATCAGGGAGCTGTGCGAAGGCTCGGGCATCGCGTTGCAGCTGCGCCGCGTGCTGCGCGAGGAAGTGCAGGCGGCCGACGAACTGATCCTCAGTTCGGCCACGAAGGAAGTCCTGCCGATCACGAGCCTCGATGGCCGCCCGGTGGGTGACGGCCGCCCCGGCCCGGTGTTCGCGAAACTGCACGCGGCCTACCAGCGGGCCAAGGCCGACCAGGCAGCCCGATGAGCGGTCCCGGCGAACTCGGCGCCGCCTTCGACCGGTTCGAACGCCTGCTCGAGTTCCCGGTCGACTTCCCGCTGAAAGTGATGGGCAGGCGCGTCGATGACTTCGCGCAATCGATCGCCGGGACGGTACGCGAGCACGTCCCGGGATTCGATCCGGCGACGATGGAGTTCCGCGCATCGAGCCAGGGCACCTGGCTGAGCGTCACCGTGACGGTGCGCCTGGACTCGCGCGAGCAGCTCGAGCGGCTGTACCGGGCACTGACGGCGCACCCGCTGGTGAGCATCGTGCTGTGAACGCGGTTTCGCGAAACGGGGCACCTTCCGCCCCGAAGCTCAGGCTGTTGCGGCAGCGTCCCTACCTGCCCACCGTCCAGGAGATGCAGGCGTTCACGCTGGGTCGCGGCGCCGACACCCGCGACGAGATCTGGCTGGTGGAGCACCCGCCGGTCTTCACGCTGGGCCACGCATCGCGACCCGAGCATCTGCGGGCTCCGGGCGAGATTCCGGTGGTGCGTACCGAACGCGGCGGCCAGGTCACCTACCACGGCCCGGGGCAAGTGGTTGCTTACTTGCTCGTAGACCTGCGCCGACGCCGGCTTTCGGTTCGTGATTTCGTGGCCGCGATCGAGGGGGCGACAATCGCGCTGCTGGCCGCCTGCGGCGTGGCCGCCACCCGCCGGACGGGCGCGCCGGGTGTCTACGTCGTCGATGACGACGGCGGCGCCGGCGCCAAGATCGCCTCACTCGGCATCAGGATCTCCCGTGGCTGCAGCTACCATGGTGTAGCGTTGAACGTGGCGATGGATCTGGAACCGTTCTCCCGGATCGACCCCTGCGGTTATCCGGGGCTGGCGGTCACCGACCTTCGCAGCCGCGTCGGCGACGTCGACATTGCCGACCTCGCGGCGCGTTTCGGCCGCCAGCTGACCGCCTCCCTCGAAAGCACGCGATGACCTCGCCCCTCGATCCCCACGCGCCGGCCGCTGCCGGCAACCCTGCGCCCGCCAAACAGCGAGGCGCCGACAAGACCTCGCGCATCCCGGTGAAGATCGTCCGTCCGGCCGAGGTGCTGAAGAAGCCCGACTGGATCCGGGTTCGCGCCGGCCCCAACGCCGCACGCTTCCAGGAGATCAAGCAGATCCTGCGCGAGCACCGGCTGCACACGGTCTGCGAGGAAGCCGCGTGCCCGAACATCGGCGAGTGCTTCGGCCGGGGCACCGCCACTTTCATGATCATGGGCGACATCTGCACGCGGCGCTGCCCGTTCTGCGACGTCGGCCACGGCCGGCCGGCCCCGCTCGACCCGGCCGAACCCGAAAACCTGGCGAAGACGATCGCCGCGCTGAAGCTGTCGTACGCGGTCATCACCAGCGTGGATCGCGACGACCTGCGCGACGGCGGCGCGCAGCACTTCGTCGACTGCATCCGCAAGGTGCGCGAACTCTCGCCGGCCACGCGCATCGAAGTGCTGGTGCCCGACTTCCGCGGGCGCATGGATCGCGCGCTGGCGATCCTCGAACTCGCGCCGCCCGACGTGATGAACCACAACCTGGAGACGGTGCCGCGGCTGTATCGCGAGGCGCGCCCGGGTTCCGACTACGCGCATTCGCTGAAGCTGCTGGCCGAATTCAAGCGCCGCGTGCCGGGCGTGCCGACGAAATCGGGGCTGATGGTCGGGCTGGGCGAAACCGACGACGAGATCCTCGCGGTGATGCGCGACATGCGCGCGCACGACATCGACATGCTGACCATCGGCCAGTACCTGGCGCCGTCGAACGCACACCTGCCGGTGCGCCGCTACGTGCATCCCGACACCTTCCGCATGTTCGGCGCACAGGCGCGCGCGATGGGCTTCTCGCACGCCGCGGTGGGCGCGCTGGTGCGCTCGTCGTATCACGCCGACGAACAGGCGCAGGCGGCGGGCTTGCCGGCAAAGACCGGCACCGGCTGAGGCGCGGCCGGCCGGGCCGGCCGATTGCTTCACACGGTTACTCAGTCCCAGCGCGACGGATCGGCGCTGACGAGCGCCTGCGCCCGCGCCCTGATCGAATCGGGCAGCGACTGCGCCTTGCGGGCGATCGTGTCGAGATGCACGCCGGTCAGTACGGTGGTCGCCGCGACCACCCCGTCTTCGTCGCGACGCATCTCGTGGGCGAAGCGCAGGCTCTTGTCCTTCACCTCCAGGACTTCGGTGCGAATCGTCACCGTGTCGCCGGCGTGCAACTCGCGCCGATAGGCGATGCGCTGTTCGACGGCGGCCATTCCGCGGTGCGCATCGCGCAGGAACGACGGCGTCATGCCCAGCCCGGCGAAGAACTGCCAGGTCGCTTCGTCGAATTTCCCGACGTACCACATCACGTTCATGTGGCCCATGTGGTCGCAATGCCAGGGATAGACGGTGCCGCGGTAGGTGATCGGCAATTCGCTCATCGCGCCTTCCTCAGGTCGAGTTCGAAGTACGTCGTGCCGGCGATCGGGTTGGGGTAGTACGGCACCGTCTCGCGAAAACCGAGCGAGCCGTACAGCGCGCGCGCCGCACGCATGCTGCCCAGCGTGTCGAGCAGCATGCGCGAGTAGCCGAGTTCGCGCGCGGCCGCGATCACCGCGGCCGCCAGCGCGCGCCCGAGGCCGTGGCCTCGCGCATCGGCGCGCACGTACAGGCGCTTCATCTCGCAGTCGCCGCCCGACAACGCGCGCACGCCCACGCAGCCGGCGAACCTGCCGCCGCATCGGGCCAGCAGCAGCCTGCCCGCCGGCGGCCCGTACATCGCCGGCAGGCTCGACAGCTCGGCCTCGAAACCCTGGAAGCGCAGGTCGATGCCGAATTGCGCCGCGTACTCTTCGAACAGCGCACGCGCCGCCGCGAACCCGGCGCGGCCGTGCGCAGTGACGATCGCGGCGTCGCTCTCCGGCATTCGTTCATTCTAGAACGGGTAATGACGCGGCGTGGTCTGCACCGTGATCCAGCGCAGTTCGGTGAACTCGTGGATGCCCGCCTTGCCGCCGAAACGGCCCATGCCGCTGCCCTTGACGCCGCCGAACGGCATCTGCGCCTCGTCGTGCACCGTCGGCCCGTTGACGTGGCAGATGCCCGACTCGATGCGGCGCGCCACGTTCATCGCACGCGCGACGTCGCGGCCGAACACCGCCGCGCTCAGGCCGTATTCGTTGTCGTTGGCGCAGGCGAGGGCCTCCTCGACGCCGTTCACGCGCACGATGCACTTCAGCGGCGCGAAGGTCTCCTCGTGATAGACCCTCATCCCGGCGGTGACGTGGTCGAGCACGGTCGCCGGCATCAGCGTGTTGCTCGCCTTGCCGCCGCACAGCAGCTTCGCGCCCTTGGCGAGCGCATCGTCGATCAGCGCGTTGCAGTGCTCGACCGTGCTCATGCCGATCAGCGAGCCGAGCACCACCGGCTCGGGCTTGCGCGGGTCGCCGAGCGGCAGGCTGGAAGCCCTGGCAACGAACTTCGCCACGAACTCGTCGGCCACTTTCCGGTCGACGACCAGCCGCTCGGTGCTCATGCAGATCTGCCCGGAATTGGCGAAGCTGGCGAAGGCCGCGGCGTTCACCGCCGCGTCGAGGTCGGCGTCGTCGAGCACCAGCATCGGCGCCTTGCCGCCGAGTTCGAGCAGCGCCGGCTTCAGGTGCTTCGCGCAGGTCATCGCGATGATCCGGCCCACCCGCGTGCTGCCGGTGAAGTTCACGCGCCGCACCGCCGGATGCGCGACCATCGCCTCGACCACCGTGCCGGCATCGGCGGGCGCGTTGGTGACGTAGTTGACCACCCCGGGCGGAAAGCCCGCGTCGTGCAGCGACTCGATGATCAGCTGGTGAGTGCGCGGGCAGTTCTCGCTGCCCTTGAGCACCACCGTGTTGCCGCAGGCGAGCGGCGTGGCGATCGCGCGCACGCCGAGGATGATCGGCGCGTTCCACGGCGCGATGCCGACCACCACGCCTGCCGGCTGGCGCACGCCCATCGCGAGCGAACCGGGCACGTCCGACGGAATGATCTCGCCGCCTACCTGCGTCGTGAGCGCGGCGGCTTCGCGCAGCATCGACGCCGCCAGGTGTGCGTTGAAACCGGCCCACATCGCGGTGGCGCCGGTCTCGGCGGCCATCGCCTCGACGAACTTCGGTGTGCGCGCCTCGAGCGCGTCGGCTGCCTTCGACAGCAGCGTGCGGCGCTCGTTCGGCCCGGTCTGGCTCCACGAGCGGAACGCCTTGGCGGCGGCCTCGACCGCGGTGACCGCATCGGCGGCGCTGGCCGCGGGCGCGCGGGTGGCCAGGCTGCCGTCGAGCGGATTGCGCCGCTCGAAAGTCGCGCCCTTCTCGGCGGCGACGGCCAGGCCGTTGATCAGCATGGACAGGTCGGACATGTGCGTCTCCCGTGAAGTCGAAGGCAATGTGGAAGGCGTGGGCAGGGTGCTCGATGCGGACGGCGCCGCAGCGGGCGCGGCGCGCGCGCCGAGATAGGCCGAGCGCACGACCGCCGAACGCGCCAGCAGGCCCGCCGGGCCGCTGGCCACCAGCTTGCCGCGCTCGAGCACGTAGCCGCGATCGGCCACCGCGAGCGACTTGCGCACGTTCTGCTCGACCAGCAGCACGGTGGTGCCCTGGTCGGCAATGCGGCGGGCGATCGCGAGCAGTTCGTCGACCATTTTCGGGGCGAGACCGAGCGAAGGCTCGTCGAGCATCAGCAGGCGCGGCGCGCTCATCATCGCGCGCGCCACCGCGAGCATCTGCTGTTCGCCGCCGCTCATCGTTCCGGCGTACTGGCCGGCGCGCTCGCGCAGCCGCGGGAAGTCGCGAAACGCCTGCTCGATGCGCATCGCGCGCTCGGCGGGCGACACCAGCCAGCCGCCGAGTTCGAGGTTCTCGCGCACCGTCATCTGCGCGAACAGCTGCCGGCCCTCGGCCACCAGCACGAGGCCGCGGCGCACGATGTCGCTCGGCCTTGCGCCAGCCGGTATCGGTTCGCCGTCGAGCAGCACCTGGCCGGTGCGCGGCAACAGCCCGGCGATCGCCTCGAGCAGCGTGCTCTTGCCGGCCCCGTTCGGGCCCAGGATGACGGTGACGCCAGGGCGCACTTCGAGCGTGAGATCGCGCAGCACCAGGAACCCGCCGTATCCCGCGCTCAGCCCGCGCACCTCGAGGTGTGCCGGCCCGGCGGCCTGTCCCGGGGATGCGGCGGCCGGCGCCGCGCTGTGCACCGTGGCCGTCACGGCTCGACCCCGGCCATCTCGTCGCCGAGATACGCCTCGACCACCTCGGCGTTGCGTACCACTTCGTGCGGCGGCGCATCGGCGATCTTGCGGCCCTGGTGCAGCACCAGCACGCGCTCGACGTAGCGCATCAGCGTGGTCACCGCGTGCTCGATCCAGATCACGGTGAGCCCGAAGTCGTCGCGCAGCCCGCGGATCAGCCGCGCCATGTCCTCGACTTCGCTTTCGGTGAGGCCGGCAGCCACTTCGTCGAGCAGCAGCAGCTTCGGGCGGGTCGCCAGCGCCATGCCGATCTCCAGCAGCCGCTGCTGCGACGGCGTGATCGCCGCAGCCGGCAACCCGGCCTGTCCGACGAGCCCGATCACCCGCAGGATCGCCGCCGCGTCGCGCAGCAGGGGCGGCGCCTCGCGCTTGCGCCCGGCGAACTGCAGCCCGAAGGCGACGTTGTCGGCCACCGACAGGCCGGCAAACACGCGCGGCGTCTGGAAAGTGCGCGCGACGCCGCGGCGCGCGAAGCGGTCGGGCCGCGCGCCGGTCATCCTCGCGCCTTCGACCAGCAGGTCGCCGGAAGTGGGCGGCGTGACGCCCGACAGTGCATTGAAGAAAGTGGTCTTGCCGGCCCCGTTGGGGCCGATGATCCCGACCAGTTCGCCAGCACCAAAGCGTGCGCTGACTTCATCGACCGCAGTCAATCCGCCGAAGCGCACGGTGACCGCACGCGCTTCGAGCAGCGCCGTGCCTGCGGGCTGGCGCTCATGCATCGCGGACCCCACCCGCTCGCTCGCGCCGCGCCTGCCGCCGCGCGGCGAGGTCACGGCGCCAGCGGGCGAAAGTGGCCGGACGCAGCGACGCCAGGCCGTCGGGCAGGTACAGCACCGACAGGATCAGCAGCAGGCCCAGCGTCATCATGTAGATCTGCGGCAGCTGCAGCCGCAGCGCCTCGGCGAGCAGGCTGAACACGATCGCGGCGACCACCGGCCCCCACAGCGTGGCTGCACCGCCGATCAGCGCGATCAGCACCGTCTGGAAGCCGATGAACGGGTTGAACACCGTCATCGGATCGATGTAGGTCCAGCGTACGCTCATCGCGGCGCCGGTGGCGCCGGCAAAGGCGGCAGTGATCGCGAAGCCGATCACCTTGGCCATCCGCGTGTCCACGCCCAGCGTCTGCGCGCGCTGCTCGTCGCCGCCGATGCCGGCCAGCGCCAGGCCGAGGCGGCTGCCCCGCACCACGATCGCGGTGGCCACCGCCAGCAGCGCGAGCGCGAGCATCGTCAGGTAGACGGTGCCCGGTTCCGGAACGACCACCAGCACGCGGCCCACCGTGCCCGCGTATTCCTTCTCGACGTAAGTGATCGCCAGGCGGATCAGTTCGGTCATGCCGAACGTGAGCACCGCGAAGTAGGTGCCGCGAAGGTGCAGGACTGCACTGCCCATCGCCACCGCCACCAGCACCGCGATCGCCGCGCCGAGCGCGACCGCGCCCGCCCAGGGCAACTGGTCGAGCGTGAGCGCGCCCACGTACGCGCCCACGCCGAAGAACGCCGAGGCGGCCAGCGACATGTAGCGGGTCGGGCCGCAGAACAGCGCCCAGCTCGAGGACAGGGCCACGTACATCAGGCAGCTGAGCGCCATCGACACCACGAAGTCGCTCGACCAGGCGGGCAGCGAAGCCGCGAAACCGCCGAGCGCCAGCAGGACCAGCAGGTCGCGACCCGCGATGCGCACCGCTCTCATCGCTTGAACAGCCCGCTGGGCTTCCACAGCAGCACCCCGATGAAGATCGCGTACGAGAGCAGCGACTTCAGCGACGGACTGGTGAAGTGCATGCCGAGCGCCTCGATGACTCCGAGCGCCAGTCCCGCGACCAGGCTTCCGGTCATGCTGCCGAAGCCGCCGAGCGTGATGACGATCAGCGCAGTGACCGTGTACGGCTCGCCGATCGACGGCGAGATCGCATAGGCCATCGACAGCAGGCTGCCGGCCAGTCCCGCCAGCCCCAACCCGATGCCGAACATCATCGGGTGCAGCCGCTCGGTGTCGATGCCCACCAGTTGCGCGCCGGTGGGCGACTGCATCAGTGCGCGCACCCCCTTGCCCAGCAGCGTGCGTCGCAGCAGCACGATCAGCACGACGCTCGCGGCCAGCGCCACCGCGAGCAGCACCAGCTTGTTGCCGGCGAAGCGCGTGCCCGCGACCGCGACCGGATCGGTCAGGTAGTCATAGCCGCGCAACTCGCCGCCCCAGACCAGCGACGCGAAGTTCTGCACCAGGAACATCAGGCCGAAGGCGGCCATCAGTCCGCGCGCCTCGAACACGTCGATGTCGGCGGAAGTGGCGGCCAGCCGCCTGAAGACCAGCCGGTGGATGAGCAGCCCGAGCCCCATCATGATCGCGAACGCGACCGGCGCCATCACCAGCGGCGGGATTCCGAGCCGGGTGTAGGCGAACCAGGTCGCGAACCCGCCCAGCATCAGGAACTCGCCGTGGGCGATGTTGAGCACCCGCATCAGCCCGTACTGCAGGTTCAGCCCGAGCGCGATCAGCGCGTAGACGCCTCCGGTGATCAGGCCGGAGGCGATCAGTTCGAACCACGCGGTCGCCGACATCGCGCGGGCTGCGCGCCTACCAGGCCGGCTTCGGAACGACCAGTTGCGCGGTAGCGACGTTGCGCGGCCAGACCACCTCGAACTCGCCCTTCTGCCACTGCCCGACAGTGCCCGGCGTGGAGATGTTCTCGCTGCCCTCGAAGCGGATCGGCCCGACGATCGTCTTGTGCTCGTTGCGCGCCACGTAGTCGCGAATCGCCTTGCGGTCGAGGCCGACTTTCGCCACCGCCTGCGTCAGGATCTCGAGCGCCGCCCAGCAGTGACCGCTGGCCCAGCGGTCGGGCTCCTTGCCGCCGAACTTCGCCGTGTGCGCCTCGAAATACGCCTTCGCCCCCGGCGAGGTCTTCGCGTTCCACGAGCCCATGCCGGTCACGCCCTCGGCAGAGGCGGCGATCACGTTGCGATAGAGCTGGTACGCGGTGCCCACCGAGGCATAGAAGATCTTCGGGTTGAAGCCGATCTCCTTCGCCTGCTTGCTGGCGAGAATCGTGTCGGGCGGATAGGTGATGCCGATGAAGGCGTCGGGATTCTGGTCCTTGATCGTGCGCAGCACCGGGGAGAGATCCTTCACGCCCAGCGGATAGCCCTTGCGCTCGACCACCTGGATGTTCGTCTTCTTCAGCGCCCCGTTGATCGCCGCGAAGTTCTCCAGCCCGAAAAGGTCGTCCATGTACAGGATCGCGATCGTCTTCACGCCGTTGGCGACCAGCATGTCGACCAGCGCACCCATCATGCGGTCGGGCTGCTGCAGCAGCGAGAAGAAGTACGGCAGCCGCATGTCGATCAGCTTGCGCGACAGCGCGGTGGGCGCGAGCATCGGATAGCCGAAGCGGTTGGCCAGCGGCGCCAGCGCGAAGTTCGCGTTCGATCCCCACGGCGGCAGGATCAGGTCGACCTTGTCGCTGCCCATCAGTTTCTCGTAGGTGCGGATGCAGGTCTCGGTCTCGCTGCGGTCGTCGTAGCCGATCAGCTCGATCCTGCGCCGCACGCCCTTCACGTCGAGGCCGCCGGCCGCATTCTGCTGCTCGGCCCACATCAGGAAGTTGGGCTCCTGGCTCACCTGCGCGCCGCCGGCCCACGGACCGGTGCGCGCGATCGCGTAGCCGATGCGCACCGGCGCCGACTGCGCCCGCGTCACCGCGGGCATGGCAAGCGCCGCCGCGCCGGCGCCGATGGCCTGCACGGTGGTACGACGGGTGACGGACTCGGGAGTGCTCATCGTGTGTCTCCTTCTGGCTCTCGTTGGCCTGGCGGACAGCCGGGTGGCTGCATCGTGCGCCGATCATACGGAGGGACGGCGCGCGGCGCTTCTCCGGCCGTGCAGGCGGGCTTGACGATTCGTGCAAACCCACCCCCGTATTTACCCTAGTATCGACCTTCGTGCCGGGCGGCCCGCCCCGCGAGACCGGAACGATCCGGATAATCGTGCCCATCGTCTCTGCTTCCGGAGAGCCGCATGCCCAGCTTCACGCCGACGATGAGTACCGACCTGGTGGCGCCGCGCGAGCGCGTGCGCTACTGGTCGGACTGGATCGACCGCGTGTTCTGCGGCCTGCAGTCCGACGTCTACGGCGAGACCGACTTCGACGGCCACATGGCGACCGAGCAGGCGGGCGACGTCGTGCTCACCCGGCTCGAGGCCGATCGCCACCGGGTGCTGAAGAACGACCGCCAGGTGCGCGGCAGCGACGTCGGCTACCTGAAGATCGTGGCGCCGTATCGCGGCACTGCGGGCGTCGAGCAGTGGGGGCGGCAGGCCTGGGTGACGCCGGGCGAGTGGTGCATCTACGACACCACCGACAGCTATCGGGTGGCGAATCCGGTGCGCGTCGAGCACCTGATCGTGATGGTGCCCAAGGCGCCGCTGGTCGAGCGCGGCCTGCCGCTCGAAAAGCTGATGGCGCAGCGTCTCGGCAGCCAGGGCGGCATCTCGCGGCTGGCGCTGCAGGCGATGCGCGGCGCCTGGCAGGAGCTGCCTTCGATCGCGCCCTCGGCCGCGCGTGGCGTCGGCGAATCGATCATGCACCTGGTGCAGCTGTCGCTGCTCGAACTGGCAGGGCGCGACAGCGCGCCGACCCAGCGCGAGGCGCTGCGCGAGAGCATCAAGCAGCTGGTGGCGCGCCGCCTGGGCGACGCGCGGCTCTCGGTGGACGCGATCGCGGTCGAGCTCAATTGCAGCCGGCGCCAGCTGTACAACGCGTTCGGCGACGAACCCGACGGCGTGGCCGGCTTCGTTCTCGCGCAACGGCTCGAAGCCTGCCGTCGCGACTTCGAAGACCGCCACCAGGACGCGATCTCGATCACCGAAATAGCGCTGCGCCGCGGCTTCAACCACCCGGCGCACTTCAGCCGCGCGTTC
>WBZO01002149.1_pt1 | contig 26920 bp, 24 predicted proteins | sample 5204261 | NCBI WGS metagenome assembly WBZO01 (sample SAMN12412400, study PRJNA552823) | activated sludge metagenome | isolation source: activated sludge from anammox sidestream of wastewater treatment plant... | place: USA: North Carolina | collected 2017-09
GCCTGTTTTTTTTATTTATGGTATTTGCTGAACCATTCTTTTTGGTCTTAGCTGTGAAATTCCGCTATCTTTGACAATTTCTGCAACCCCAAGAAATTTTGAGTGATAATAAAGTCGATATTTGCCTGAATCTACTTGTTCATTAATCTCACAAACATTACCGTGCCCAACCTTAATATACTGTTCATCATTTATCTGATACGAATTTAAATCAGGCAAAATAGAATCTATCGGTAGCAGCGGTAAATTACTAATATCTTCAGCTATTTTTTCAATAGTAATCGCATCATTAATAGAAAATTGATTAGTTCTAGTCCGCCGCAAAGCTACGAGTGATGCGCCACAACCGAGTAAGTTACCAATATCTTCAGCCAAGGTACGGATATATGTTCCTTTACTCACTAAAGCACGAAACTCTACCTGCTGAGTAGGTTGATCATAGTTAACTAGCTCCAGCTCATAAATGCTAACTTTTCTTGCTTGACGCTCAATAGTAATACCTGCTCGAGCATATTCATAAAGCGGTTGCCCATTATATTTTAATGCAGAGTACATCGGTGGAATCTGATTAATTTCTCCGACAAATTTACCCAGCGCTAACTGAATTAACTCCAGATTAACATTAACATCATTTTGGGCAATAACCTTACCCTCTGCATCGCCAGTATCTGTCACCACACCCAGTTGCATGGTAGCATGATACTCTTTATCGCCGTCAAGCAAATAAGAAGCAAACTTGGTAGCTTCACCAAGGCATACTGGCAATAAACCTGTCGCCATTGGGTCAAGAGTCCCAGTATGCCCTACTTTTGTTGCATTAAGTAGGTATTTCACCTTATTGATTGCTTGATTGCTGGATATGCCTAATGGTTTATCCAGTAGCAAAATACCATCAATCTGGTTTCTGATCTTCCGGCTCATCTTCTTCCGTAAATTCACTACTAACCTGACTAATCAGACTTAAAATTCTTGAGCCACGCTCAAGCGATTTATCATACACAAATTTAAGCTGTGGCACGGTATAGGTCGTTAGCCCTTTGGATAATTCAGAGCGGATAAATCCTTTTGCCTTATCCAGAGCTTTAGTAACATTATCAACCTCGTTACTATCCATTACTGTATAGTAAATTGTTGCTAGTGAATAATCATTAGTAACTTCAACATCATTTACAGTAACCCAAGCCACACGAGGATCCTTTACCCGACTTCGTAAAATCTGCATTATATCCTTATGTATCTGATCAGCCATCCGTCCTGAACGCGGATTAGTTTTCTTTGTAACCATCTGATATTTTACTCCAAGGTACGCTGAACTTCTGATATTTCATAAGCCTCAACAATATCACCTTCTTTAAGATCATTAAAATCTTTCAGTGACAAGCCACATTCATAGCCAGATTTCACTTCCTTGACATCATCTTTGAAGCGTTTAAGCCCACTTAATTCACCAGTATGAATAACCATACTATCACGAATAATACGAACTTTAGAATTACGGCGGACAATCCCATCCAAAACCATACAACCACCAATTACCAGCTTACCAAAGCTAAATACCTGACGAATCTGAATATTTCCAGTAATAGTCTCACGCTCTTCCGGCGATAATAATCCAGATAATGCAGCTTTCACATCATCAATAACTTCATAGATAATATTATAATAGCGAATCTCGATATTATTACTTTCCGCCTGTTTCTTAGCATTATTATCAGCACGAGTATTAAAGCCAACCACAATCGCATTTGAAGCAATTGCCAAGTTAATGTCTGATTCATTAATCCCACCAACTGCGGCATGGACAACCTGAACCTGAACCTCTTCATTTGACAAACGTTGCAATGAATGAGTTAATGCTTCATATGAACCTTGTACATCGGATTTAATAATAATATTAAGTGATTTAACTTCACCTGCGCCAACAGAAAACAAGTTATCAAGTTTAGCTGCTTGCTGTTTCATTAGACGTTCTTGGCGTGATTTTTCTTCACGGAAAGACGCAATTTCACGTGCTTTACGTTCATCTTTAACCACAATTAAATCATCACCAGCATTTGGCACTTCAGTCAGCCCCAAGATTTCAACTGGAATAGATGGACCCGCTTCATCAACAGGTTTACCACGCTCATCCAACATTGCACGCACACGACCATAACTGGTACCAGCAAGAACAATATCGCCCTTACGCAAAGCACCGGACTGCACTAGTACCGTTACTACTGAACCACGTCCTTTATCCAATCTTGATTCGATAACTACAGCTTTAGCAGGAGTATCATAAGTTGCTTTTAATTCCAGTACTTCAGCCTGTAGTAATACCGCCTGAATCAAATCATCAATTCCTGCACCAGTTTTAGCCGACACCGGAACGCACATCACATCACCACCCCAGTCTTCAGCAACTAGTTCATAGGTAGTTAATTCTTGCTTAACTTTATCCGGGTTAGCTTCTGGTTTATCCATCTTATTCATAGCAACTACGATTGGAACGCCTGCAGATTTTGAGTGATTAATCGCTTCAATTGTCTGCGGCATAATGCCATCATCCGCTGCAACTACCAGAATTACAATATCAGTAAGTTGTGCGCCACGAGCTCGTAACGCGGTAAATGCTTCGTGCCCCGGTGTATCAAGGAAAGTCACCATCCCATTTTCGGTTTCTACGTGATAGGCACCAATATGCTGGGTAATTCCACCAGCTTCACCAGCGGCAACTTTAGCTTTACGAATATAATCAAGTAATGAAGTTTTACCATGATCCACGTGCCCCATTACTGTTACTACCGGTGCTCTTGGTTTTAGGTCAGAATCATCATGAGAAACAACTTCATCTAGGAAACTTTCTGGATCATTAACCGCAGCAGCAACTGGAGTATGCCCCATTTCTTCAACCACCAGCATTGCCGTATCTTGATCAATTGACTGGTTAATCGTTACCATCATTCCCATTTTCATTAAGCGCTTAACAACTTCAGCGGCTTTTACTGACATTTTATGTGCTAGATCGGCAACAGTTATCGCTTCCGGTATTGCTATTTCAAGTGTTTGTGGCTTCACTGGTTTTTGAAACTCCTGTACTTTGAGAGCTTTAGCCGGAGCTTTCGCCTTATGCTCTGATTTTTTTGGTGCTTGGTGAGTTGCGGGAATAACTTGGATATCCTCTTCTATCTCCACCTTAATATCATCAAATGCTTCATCAAGAACTCCATCTTCTAGGCTGGAATCTTCTTTACCAATCACTTTCATTTTATTAGGTTTTTTAACCACTTTACCTGGCTGTAATTTGACACCTTTTTTATCTTCAACATCATCAAGCTCAGCACCTTTATCTTTCTTCACCGCTGGTCTTGATAATTTTGCGCTTGCTTCTTCAACTACTACACCTTGTTCTTCGACAACAACCGGATCATTAATAACAATATCCGCTACTACTGCCGGAATTTTTACTTCCTCGACATTATCGACTGGAGCGATCTCTTCCGTTAGTGGAGTAGAAACTTCACGAACTTCAGTTTTCTGATGTGTTGGCTCGATTACTTCTTCATTATTGACATTTTTGTGAATGATTTTTTTACGCTTTATCTCAACCTTAATTTTGCCACCAGTATTAGACTCTTCCTCTACTGCTGTTGCATCAGCATTAGTTTCTTTTTTCTTGCCTAATGACAGTTTTTTAGGTTTTGCACTACTTGCACCACTAAGATACTCTAAAAGTTTGGTTTTATCCTCAGCAGAAACTTCATCATCAATTGACTTGTCAATTCCCGCCTGTTTAAACTTACTCAAAAGTTCAGACTGGGAAATATTTAATTCAAGAGCAAATTCTTTTATAGTCATACATTATCTCCTTACTCTTGAAAGTAACCACATACTTCACGAGCTTTTAAAATTAATTTATTAGCTGTTTCAATGTCAACACTGATAACATCCATCAATTCATCTCCGGATAAATCAGCAAAATCATCAATACTTAAAATACCATTTTCTACCAATTGCAATAACACATCTTGTGAAAATTTCACAACTGCTGCTAACTCATGCGCAAGTTTATCCATTTTATCTTTGTAAATAATCGTTTTAGATAAAAGTTTATTTTTTGCCCGCTCTTGAAGTTCGCTAGCTACATCTTCATCAAAATCCTCAATTACCAGCAATTCGGCAACATCTACATAGGCAACTTCTTCCAGCGATGTAAAGCCATTATCAACCAATAATTCGGAAATATCATCATCAACATCCAAAGCATCACTAAATGACTTGATTAAATCAGTACGCTCATGAGATTTTTTATCTTTAGCTTCAGTCTTACCATAGATATTAATCGTGCAATTAATCAACTTACTCGCAAGTCTTACATTTACGCCATCAGGACCAATTGCCGAACCAAGTTTATCGTCTTCAACAACAACATCTATTGTGCGCTTTTCTTCATCAACAGTAATACTATCAATCTCTGCTGGAGCTAATGCATTAAGGGCAAACTGAGCTAAATCATCAGCATATTCGATAATATCAACTTTTTCACCAAATAACTCCTTGGTTACTCCATCAATCCGCTGATTTCTAAACCCGATACAAGCACCTTTGGCATCAATCCGCTGATCATTAGTAAATACGGCAATCTTGGCACGATTTCCTGGATCACGGGCAATTGCCTTGATCTCAACTCGACCATTCATGATTTCTGGCACATTGTTTTCCATAAGCTTAGCCAGAAAACCTTCACTCGTACGCGAAATACTTAAACGTCCATTTTTAATTTGCGGATTAGCTTTATCAAAATAACCTTTTGTCATATCACCAGGTTTTAGCACTTCTTTATCAATTAGATCTGGACGCATGATAATTGCTTCAACTTTACCACAATCGACAATAACATTACCACGTTCAAATTTGCGAACTTTACCAATAATAATTCCATTATTACGTGATAAATACTCATTTAGAACCTGATCACGTTCAGCGTCTTTGATCTTCTGAGCAATGATATTACGTGCTGTTTGCGCTGAGACACGCCCCAAATCAACATTTTCCAGCTCTTCTTCAATCACATCGCCAATATTAGTATCTTCACCAAAACGCTTGGGATCAGAACGAACATCCGACAGAGAAAGTTCTTTGTCATCATCATAAAAATCAACATCCGAAACTACATTCCATTTGCGAATAGTTCTATATTTACCAGTATTTCGGTCAATAATCACATCAATTTCAGGAAACTCACCATCAAAACTACGCTTGGTTGCAAAAGCCAATGCTTTTTCCAGACTTTGAAAAACAATTTCTTTATCCAAATTTTTTTCTTTGGCCAAAACATCAACTAGCATCAATACTTCTTTACTCATGGCTACCTCCTATTTCTTTTTTGGTTCAAAAATTAAGCGCCCGCGATTTATATCGTCAAAAGCAACTTTAAATATCTGTTTATCAGCAAGTTCAAGACTTATTATCTCGCCCTCAACTCCCATGATTCTGCCTTCAAAAACTTTCTGATTATTGATTAATTCATGGGTTTTAACTTTGGCAAGTCTACCACTAAAGCGAATATAATCATTTAGTTTTTTTAGTGGACGCTCAAGCCCGGGAGAGGAAATTTCAAGTCGATTATAATCGATTTCTTCAACAACCAGTACCCGGCTAAGATGGTTGGAAACATCAGCACAATCTTCAACTGTGACCCCGCCTTCTTTATCAATAAATACCCGAACTATTTTAGCAGGTGTAATTTCAACATCAACCAGCTCGTAACCCAAACCCGGAACGGTTTGCTCAAGAATCTGTAATAACTTCATTTTTTACCCAACAAAAAAGTGAGCCTAAAAAGGCTCACTATAATATTTTACTGGCGGGATTATAACATAATTTATAGACCTACGTCCATAGCAAAGCGTAATATTTTAAATAACTCTGTCGGTTATTCCAACATACCCTAATAATCACGGTTTGCGTAATTAACAAAATGATCAGTTTACCCTGACTACAGCTCCTTGTGCATCATAATTAGTGACGCCTATTACACCATATCCTGGATTTAGTGCTTTTATAATACCATTATCTTGATTAAAATCATATGTACCAGCAGTTTGTCCAGATGTAAAGAGTAACTTACGAGGAGATATAATTCTTTGTGTATAATCACTATAGTTCGCCGTCGCAGTTAATACCGCTAATTGACCAACTGATAATACGCCACTAGGATCAATATTAAGCTGTACTGAATTTAAAACAGCTGTGTCTGGACCATATAAAACTGTCATTTTAAATGACGATGATACGCTTCCATAACTAGCAGATATATCAGTGGTACCATAATGCGTTGAAGTTACTAAACCATTATTTGTTACTGTAGCAACAAATTGATTCGTTGTCCCCCATGTCACTTTTGTTGTTAAGTCAGCATATGTCTGATCACTATAAATTCCCGTAGCCATCAACCCATTGGAAGAATCTTCTCCCATGTAATTATCGCCAGTAATAAGAATACTAGTTAAAGTTGGTGGAGTAGCTTTCGTTACTGTCACTAAATATGTTGCATAAATAGTTCCTTTTTTAGCAGTTATAGTAGCAACACCCTCAGAATTTGCACTTATACTGCCATCCTGACTTACATTTACAATATTGTTATTATTAGATGACCAAGCCACGTCATTAGTCACATCATGCGTTGATCGATCTGTAAAAGCCCCTGTCGCAGTCAATTGTCCATTAGTACCATTAATTAAAGCATTGTTACCTGTAATTACAATATTTTTTAATGTAGCAGATGTAACTGTTAGCGTTACAGGTAATGAAGTCATCCCCTGATAAAAAGCAGTTATGTCAGCTGAACCTTCAGTATCTGCATTAGCTACACCATCCGGAGTAACATTTACAATACTATTATCACTTGATTGCCACGTTATTCCCTCAGATATAGGCATCGTACTCCCATCGGTATATCTTGCAATAAGACCTAATTGAATTGTAGTTCCTTTAGCAAAGCTATCTTTAAGATTTGAAATTGTAATACCTTGGATGATTGCAGATGTTACTGTAATAGGCAATAACGCGCTAACTGAACCAAGTTTTGCAGTAACCGTTGCAGAACCAGCTTTAATTGCAGCTAGCTTACCATTAACCGAAATTGTGGCTATCTTATTATTATCAGAACTCCATACTACTTGATTTGTAAAATCCTGAGTTGTCCCATCACTCAGAGTCCCAGTGGCTGTTAGCTGCGCAGAAGTACCTGCTACCGGATTATTATTAGTTATACTGAGAGAAATACTTTGCACTACTGCATCACTCACAGTTATTGTAACTGGAAGTGAAGTAAACCCACCAAATTTAGCAGTAATAGCAGTTGATTGACCAGCAATTAGCCCAGTCGCAACTCCATTGGCTGTTACACTTACAATACTGCCATTATTCGAATGCCATGTTGCCTGACTTGTTAAATCTTGAGTACTCCCATCACTTAACATACCAGTTGCAGTTAATTGACTACTTGTACCCTTAGCAATACTACTATCAGTAGCATTAACAACTACTCCTGTTAATACCGCATCAGTTACAGTCATGGTAAAAGCAGATGAAGTAAAACCTCCAAACATTGCAGTTATTCCAGCAGAACCAACAGCAACTCCAGATGCAAGCCCATTAACCCCAACCGCTACTTTATTTGGAGCAGTTGACTGCCAAACTGCCTGATTAGTCAAATCCTGTGTAGTCCCATCACTTAGAATTCCAACTGCATATAATTGTACTTTTGTTCCTTTAGCAATACTACTATCTGTTGTATTAATAATAACCTTAGTCAATATCGCATCAGTTACACTTATACTAATTGATGCTGAAACACTTCCATACACTGCAGTTATGTTAGTTGACTTTCCTGCTATAGATCCAGTTACTAAACCATTGTTGGATACAGTTGCAACATCATTATTCTCTGATGTCCATGCCGCACTATTGGTTAAATCTTGCGAAGAGCCATCACTAAATACACCTGTTAGACTTAATTGAGTACTTGTCCCTTTTGCTAAACTAGTAGCCCCTGAATTTATCACAACTCTGGTTATTACTGCATCACTCACAGTTATTGTAACTGGAAGTGAAGTTACCCCGGCATAGCTTGCAGTTACGCTTGAGTCACCAATAGCCTTTGCTACCGCAACGCCCATGCTAGAAACGTTTAAGATATTACTATTACTTGATATCCATGTTACCTGTTTGGTTAAATCTTGAGTCGAATGATCACTAAAGGTACCAATTGCGGTTAGTTGGCTATTAGTTCCATTAGCGATGACGCTATTACTAACATTAACCGTAATCCCTGTTAATGTAGCTGGGCTTACTGATACTGTGACAGGTGACGAGGCAACCCCACCAAAAAGTGATGCAGTTATCTCCGCCTTTCCGAGATTATCTGCCAAAATTAAACCCTCAGGAGTAACACTAACTACATCTGTGTTACTTGAACTCCACGCAACTTGATTTGTTAAATCCTGGGTTGTATTATCATCAAATATTCCTGTAGCAATTAACTGCGCGGCAGAACCCTTAGCCAAAGTTGGAGAATGGTTTATGTTCACAACTATGTCTTTCAAAACTGCATCAGTCACCGCAAGTGAAAATGGCTTAGCACTAACTCCTTGATAACTTGCAGTTATTTTTGAAGATCCTATCGCTATACCCTTTGCCAATCCTGATTCAGTAATTTGAACAATATTACTATCACTTGAAGTCCAAGTTACCTGCTTGGTTAAATCTTGTACCGTTCCATTATTAAATACTCCTGTAGCAGTTATATTTATTGCTGTCCCACTAGCCACCTGTGAACTATTCGCATTAATTGTTATTGATGTTAAAGATACATTATTATTAGAACTACCTGAGCTTCCTGCACTATTACAAGCACTAAGAATAGTAGAAATTATAAAAAAAATAAATAACATTACTCCACGAGATTGCCTCATCTTTTTATCCTAGGTATATAAAATCAAGTTACTGTAAATTAGCATTTTTTACTTAAATAGATTAAAAAACCCTCTGCTAATTAACTAATTTTTCTATCTGCAAATAAAAAAAGCTGAAGTAAATTAAATATTTCTTCAGCTTTTTTCATAATTACAAATTACTAATTAAACATTCTTAAAGCACCAGAATTTTTATCTGCCACCACCATTGAAGTAGCTTTAGCAGAAGAAATCACGAATAACTGATAAACCTGCTCAGGAGATAAAACACCATTAGTTTTCTTAGAGATTCCATCAAAGTCAATCATTCTACTCAAGTAAACATTATTTGCCTTATTTTTCTCATATAGTTTATAGTCACACACATCGTAATCGCGTGAAGTATCTTCTAGTTTTTTACCAGTTAAACTAACATAAGTAATATTTAAAGCATCACCGATAATATTATTTTTGTCAGCACCAAAAATGTTAAGTGCAGAACGTACTTTTGAGCCTGGCTGAGAAGCAAGTAGTAGTGATTTTAATTTTGGATTAGCACTCATTGAACTATTAAAACCATCCCTAAAGTTATCCATTGCTGCCTCACAAGTTGAATTATTAATATTAGTATCAATAACTCTTCTGATATCAGACTTGGTATCAGCCTTTTGAGCTGCAACAAATTCATTTACACGGTTAGTAAACTGATCTTCAGAAAAATATGTTGCATTTGCCAGAAACACGTTTGCTACACTTGAAACTGCACCAACGGTAGCAGCATAAACTTGTGCTTTTTTATCTAAATCTTTACTAGTATTTGCTTCATGAGAAACTATACAGTCTGCCACTTTTGTAGAGTTAACAACTGTTTTTATCCATTTGAAAAGACCCTTACCTTTTTGTACTTCACTATTCTCATAAGTACACAGAAACAGGTTTGCCTCACGGTTTACCACAAAGTAACCACCTTGATTATTACCGCTATCACTAAATAATTCCATACGGGTATTTTGATATTGTTCAATTTCTGATTTTGCTAGTGCTAGATTTTGAGCAACTTCACTTCTACTTGCCCCAGGTTTAATATTAAGGATAGCTTGATTGGCTTTCATCAAGTGTGGGAAGGATTTAGCTTCATAAGCATTAAGAAATGAAACCATAGTGCTTGAATTACCATTACCCTTAGCAGTATGAACCAATTGGCGGTTAAATTCATTATACGAACTATTTTGTGCTGCTTGAGCATCATTCACTCGTGAAACATCACTTGATACATTATTCATAAAATTTGTAAATGCTGTTGTAGTCGGAGCTGCAAATGCTGTAGCTGAAAGTGTCGCAACCAATGTACCGATAATCATTTTTAATTTCATCTTTTATTCCTTCTATAATATATTTTATTTTTATATTGAGCTCTTTTATATTAAAATTTTGTTCATATTGTGAACTTATAAAGCTCATGTTTTTTCTTTTGAGATCGATATTATATGACTTCACCGTTTAAATTTTTGTCCCACGGTGAGACATTTTAGAACATCGCTGCAAATATGCAATCATTGCCCGTTGAATTTCGCATTTACAAATGCTAAAATTATATTTATAATTACTATATGAAATTAAAGGGCAGAGACAATGATTAGTTCACTTGAGCAGATAGTAGATACATACAATTACACTTATTCTGATTCATTTATACAGATTTGCGATAATGATTTTTACTTTCAGTTTTCTGGCAAAAAAGCCTTAGCGTATATGGAGACAACGAGAAATGAAGCTGATAACAGAAGACTAGCTGAAATTAGTTCGCCCATACAACATCTTGCTACAGAGTATCGAAAAATAAATGAACCAGTTTTAACAGGAAAAGCCAAGGAAAGTATTTACACTACATACGTAAAGACTAAACAATCTTTGGTTATTGCCAAAAGCCATGTAAAACCTATTGTTATAAATGATAAGATTGCTGGTCTCTTTATAGATAATGCAATTACAAATGATATTCTTAACTTTGACTTTAGCCTCTTTGGTAATAATTTTGCTGAAAATTCTGCAACTATTACCAAAATGGATAATTCAAACAAAGAGCAATTGTTTACTGAAATTGAAGAACTAATTGTATTCTTAATTGTAATTGGCAAGGTAGATAAAGAAATTGCGGATTTATTACAAACAACAGGTGTTTTTCTATCAAGAGCAGGAGTATCAAAACTTATCGCGCGCAAGATATTCCCAAAACTAAATACAGATACCAGAAATCAATTCATCAGCCAAGTGTTCTATCGTGGGCTAATTAAAGGGCTTCCGGCTATTTTACTAAATAATCAGGACTTATTTAATCTGACATTTAAGGGCTTTACGAGCCATAACTAGACTTAAATAACTTAAACAATCTCTCAATAAATTCGGCTAATAGATTTATTGCCCTCGATTGACGGTATGGATGCTTTAGTAAATACATTGAAATAGGTTCTATTTCGTAATCAGGCAGCACATGAATCAGATGATCTGGGATACCTCTACCTGTATAATCCCAGACTCCGGCAATTACTTCGTTTGACTTGATCAACTCCATATTGTTAATTGCACTATTAGTTGTAAGATTATTTGGCATTTCCAGCATTACTACTTCACCAGTATTCCTATTTTTGAATTTTACTGTTCTATAAACTTCAAAACTGTCTGTTATCAAGCCAACACAAAGATGACTCGGCAATTCATAGATAGTCTCAGGAACTCCATACTTTTCCTTATATTCTTTGGTACAAAGCAAATAAATCGGAAAGCTTGCAATTTTCTTAAATTTTTGATTTGGATGTTTATGCGTAACATATGGTACCAATGCCAAATCAATATTATCTTTTGCTAGTTCAGGTTCTTTATTTTGGTAGCATAAATTAAGTTTTATCCCTGGGTTTTTACGTATAAATTCAGGAATATACTTAGATATAAGACTTATCCCCAACCCCGGAGGTAGCGAAAACAGTATATCTCCTGAAACTAATGTATCGTCAACTGAATTATTTACAAGAAATTGTAATTTATCAAAACTAAATTCACCGCTAGCCAGCAAATCAAAAACCTGCTTGCCTTTTATGGTTAAACTAAAAGAATTATTACTAACTTCTACTAATTTTACTTTTAATGAATCCTCAAGTGCTATTATCCTGCGACTAACAGTAGTACTATTTACTGAAAAAAACTTTGCTGCTAGTGAATAGGAACCTATTTCAGCTGCTTTATAAAAGAAATACAAATCATCAAAAGAAAATCTGTTATTTTTTACCATAATAGTACCATTCACACTAGACACAAAAAATCTGCCCTCAGGTAAGGCAGATTTTTAAATTTTAACATCAACGACAACTATCAGAATTAAACGTACATTCCACCGTTTACATGAATTGTCGATCCAGTTACATAACTAGCCTCATCACTTGCAAGATATTTAACTGCATTAGCAATATCTTCAGGCTGTCCCAAACGACCTAATGGAATAGCTTTAATATAAGCCGCCTTAACATCTTCAGATAGTTTATCAGTCATGTCAGTCTGGATAAACCCTGGAGCTACACAGTTAGCGGTAATATTACGACTACCAAATTCTTTAGCTAATGACTTGGTCATGGCAATCATACCACCTTTAGCCGCAGAATAATTTAACTGACCAGGATTACCCATAAAACCAATTACGGATGCGATATTGATAATCCGCCCAAATTGGGCCTTAGTCATACCACGAATAGTAGCTTTTACTAATAAGAATACAGATTTAAGATTAGTATCAAGTACCGCATCCCAGTCTTCTTCTTTCATACGTAATAATAATGTATCCTTGGTAATTCCAGCATTATTCACTAATATGGTTACATCGCCTTCATTTTCCGCAATATTTTTGATAACCGAATCAATGCTCTCTTTATCATTCACATTTAATGCAATACCTCTGCCACCAAACTCTTTTAGATAGTCTGTAATTGCAGCTGCACCAGTATCAGAGGTGGCAGTACCAACTACCGTAATACCTGACTTAGCTAGAGTAAGCGCAATAGATTTACCAATCCCTCGACTTGCCCCAGTCACTAATGCTACTTTTTTTACATCACTCATTATTAAACCTTATAAAATATGTGTTATGCCAATGCCTGAATCAGGTTTTCAATTGATTCACGATTGTTTAAATTAAATAACTGAGCTGATTCATGGATACGTTTGTTCAAACCAGACAGCACTTTACCCGGACCACATTCAACAATTAATGAAACATCATTTGTTGCCAGTGTTTGAACGCTTTTAGTCCATAAAACTGGAGAGTAAAGTTGTTTTAAAAGGTTAGTTTTAATCGTTGTTACATTATTCGCGATTTGCGCATCAACATTTTGTATTACCGGAATTTGTGGTTGATTAAATTGAACCTGCTCAAATTCAATGGCTAATCTCTCAGCCGCTGGTTTCATTAAATCACAGTGCGATGGTACCGAAACAGGCAATGGCATAACCTTGCGCGCGCCTTTAGCCTTCAAAACTTCACTAGCTTTTTCAACTGCACCTTTGCTACCAGCGATTACTACTTGTCCCTGCGAATTGAAATTAACCCCCTGAACAACTCCAGCTCCGCTTGACATAACTTCACTGCAAGCCTCAACAACTAGTTGATCATCTAACCCCAGAACCGCTGCCATAGCACCTTCACCTGGTTTAACAGCATCTTGCATATATTCAGCACGTTTACGCACCAGTTTAAGAGCATCAGAAAAAGAAAGAACACCACTTGCCACCAACGCAGAATACTCACCAAGACTATGCCCTGCTACAAAATCCGGCTGTTTTCCATCAGAACTCTCAAGCCAAGCAAGATAAGTTGCATAACTTGCCGCCAATAATAACGGCTGGGTATTAATTGTCTGATTTATACTTTCAGGGGACTCTTCCTGTAACATAGCAAGGAAATCAAGCCCAAGAATATCTTTTGCTTCATTAAAAACATTCTGTACTGTAGTATATTCAAGTAAGCCATCCATCATTTTTAGAGCTTGCGACCCCTGTCCGGGAAAAACAAAAGCAAATTTAGCCATTTTATTCCTTGTTTGTAAATATTGATTTTTTATTTATCTCAAATTAACTTAAAATTTGGCAATAACTGCACCCCAAGTAAACCCAGCTCCAATACCCTCCAAAAGAAGATTATCGCCGCGTTTAATTCGACCATCACGAACAGCCTCATCCAAAGCCAATGGGATTGATGCCGCTGAAGTATTACCATGTCGATCAACTGTGATGACAACCTTATCTATTGGAGTTCCAAGCATTTTTGCAGTAGCCTCAATTATCCGTAAGTTTGCCTGATGTGGGATCATCCAGTTAATTTCGCCAGAAGTCATGCCAACTTTTGCTAATAGTTCTTTAGCAATTGCAGTTAGCGATTTTACGGCAAATTTGAATACCGCCTGCCCATCCATATATATGTACGGGCTACCTTTAATCTGACCATTATATAAATGCCCACTACTTGTTAGAATTGGTCCATATGAACCATCAGCTTTTAATTCTGCACCAAGAATACCAGCTTCATCGCTAGCTTCAAGAATAACCGCTCCCGCCCCATCACCAAAAAGGATGCAAGTTCCACGATCAGTATAATCAACTATTCTTGAAAGACTATCAGCACCGACAACCAAAATGCGCTTTGCTAACCCAGCCTTGATGTAACTATCAGCTGTGGCAAGTGCGTAGATAAATCCGCTACAAGCTGCCTGCATATCATATGCACCACCACCTTTGATGCCAAGTTTATGCTGCAAAATACAGGCTGTAGAAGGGAAAACAGAATCCGGAGTAGCCGTTGCGACCAGAATAAAATCAATTGTCGAAGGATCAATCTCTGCCACCTTGATAGCATTCAGTGCCGCCTGATATGCCATATCACTGGTGTTTTCATTTTCATTAATAATGCGCCGCTCTTTTATACCTGTGCGCTCAACAATCCATTCATTATTTGTATCAACCATCTTTGTCAGATCGTCATTTGTAAGAACTTTTGCCGGAAGGTAACTGCCTGTTGCAATTATTTTAGAATATTTCATATTTGCCGAATAAACCTTTTAACTGGTCATGGTTATGCATAAATAACCCTCCAAGATTATACCCTATTTTACGAGACAGATGGCACATGATGCAAGAATGTGGAATAAAAAAACTGCCATATTTATGGCAGTTTTATAAACTACTGAGATCCTTGAATTCAAGCAACTCTTCGTCTTTCTCAAGCATTCCTTTATTCTGTTCAAGATACTCACGCAAGAGACCAATAACACCAACTTCAACTTCATGATGAGCCTGTTTCAAGGCATAGTAAAACCCATCAACGTCAGCTCCACCATGGCTTTTTATAACCAAACCATTTAATCCAAGTAGCACAGCACCATTATACTTACTAGGGTCAACACGTTTTTTAATTCGCTTTAGTACCGGTAATGAAGCCAAAGCAATCAACTTGGAAAAAATATTGCGGGAAAACTCTTCTTTTAGCGAGAAAGCAATCATTTTTGCGATTCCCTCGGCAGTTTTCAGAGAAACATTACCCGTAAAACCATCAGTAACTACAACATCGACGATGCCCTTAAAGATATCATTACCCTCAACATTACCATAAAAATTAAGGTTACTGTTTTTAAGTAATTCGGCAGCTTTTTTGACTGTTTCATTACCTTTGATATCTTCGCTACCAATATTCAAAATACCCACAGTAGGAGTAGATTTACCCACTACACCGCGCATCAATTGAGCACCCATGACACCAAATTGCAATAAATGTTCTGGGGTACATTCAACATTGGCACCTAAATCCAACATGCAGGTTTCACCCTTCATGGTTGGCATTAGCTTAGCAATTGCCGGACGGTCAATCCCATCCATAGTACGTAGCACATATCTGGCAGTAGCCATCAAAGCACCGGTATTGCCAGCAGATACAACTCCATGCGCTTTTCCAGTTTGCACTTGATTAATTGCAACACGCATAGATGAATCTTTTTTACTCCGCATTGCACTCTGCGGCGCTTCATCCATCCCAACAACTTGGGTTGTATGGATCACCTCAATCCTATCGCTGTACTGAGACAATCTATCGCCAATCTGCGAATAGATAGCATCACGATCGCCAACTAGAATTAGCTTAAGATCAAAGCTTTCGGACAAAAAACGTAAACAGGCGGGAATAGTGATATTTACACCATGATCCCCGCCCATTGCATCTACTGAAAGTATTATCGCCACGTCAATGACTTTCTAAATTATTCGCCTTTAGTTTTGATGACTTTTTTACCGCGATACACGCCATTTGGGCTAATATGATGTCTCAAATGAACTTCACCAGTTGTTGCTTCAATAGCAGTAGCTGGGGCAGTAATAAAATCATGCGAACGATGCATTCCACGTTTTGATGGAGATTTTTTATTTTGTTGAACAGCCATTTCTATACCTTTAGATAATTTTCTTTAAAACTTCAAACGGATTTTCTGCTTTATCAGCATAACTCATCCCGACACAGGTTTCATGCTTGGTCGCATAAGGAAGCAGCATAATAATTTCATCCTCGACCAGTTGCATGACATCAAACTCCTCTTCAGCCACAACACCATCCTCAACACCTGATCCAGCATCAGCAAACAATGCTGCATCCAGATCTTCTTCAGAAAAAAAGACGGTTATTTTGGAGGTATTGTCTATAGCCACATCCATAGGCTGTAGGCAATTTTGACATAAGGTATGTATTGTACCATAAACTCGCAAACTAAGTGTAGGCCTATTTAGCTTATCGACAAACCCAGTTAACTCATAATCAATTTCACCCGTGTAATCATCAATTTCCTGAACCCGGGATAACTTTTTCAGGTCTAAAACCCCTTTTTGCTGCTGATTATTTCTGGCAAATTTAATATTATTTATATACATTTTTTCATCCAAGTTTAATTAATACTTAAATCTTAATACAGCAAAGAGCAAGTATGTAAGCTGTTTTTTTATTTGCTAAAATTATTTTACAAATCACTAGATTATTCTTCATCGTCTAAAGCAGATTTAGGTGTCAAAAGCCCCTTTGACTTATTAAATACTTTTGCTCCATTACTCTTGCCCTTACGCAATAGCTTCCGCTCTTCCTCAGGAAGATGGATAACTTCCTGACACTCGCTACTACAACATCCCTCATAATCTTTAGCACACTCTTCACATTGAATGAATAACAAATGACAACCATCATTAGCACAGTTAACGTGCGTATCAGCAGGCTTCCCGCACTGATGGCATTTAGCAATAATCTCATTACCAATTTTCTCACCAAGCCTGCCATCAAATACAAAGTTTTTACCAAGAAATTTATTTGGAAGTCCAGTTTCTTTAACTGTATTCGCGTATTTTATTATTCCGCCTTCAAGATGATAAACATTATTGAATCCATTATGTTTCATCCAAGCACTAGCTTTCTCACAGCGGATACCGCCAGTACAATACATAATAATATTCTTGTCTTTTTTATCTTGCATCATTTCAACAGCCATAGGCAACTGCTCGCGAAATGTCTCGCTCGGAACTTCAAGAGCATTTTCAAAATGACCTACTTCATATTCATAATGATTGCGCATGTCGATAACTATAGTATCCGGATCATCAGCCATTTTATTGAATTCTTCAGCGCTCAGGTATTTACCCCGGTTACTCATGTCAAATTTCGGATCTTCAATTCCATCAGCAACAATTTTCTCTCTCACTTTGACTTTCAATATCCAAAATGACTGACCATCATCTACAGCAGTATTAAGCCTAAGCCCGTTTAATTCTGGAATCGAATATAGATAGTCGCGAAGCTCAACAAAACTTGTTTCTGGTACACTTATCTGGGCATTAATCCCTTCATGCGCCAGATAAACCCGTCCAAAGACTTTAAGATTGCTTAGCTGAATAAACATTTCATCGCGAAAAGTTTTAGGATCTTCAATATGAAAATACTGATAAAATGATACAGTTATTCGTTTTACTGTTTCTTTAGCCAGTAAAGCTTTAGCTTCCTCATTAGTCAGCTGGTTATATAGTTTTTTTGGCTTAATTTTTTTATGGGTTTTGAGTGAAAATGATGGATCAGTATTATTGATGTCATTCATGTTTATATACCTTTACTTGCAATGTAAGATGTTATAAACCAATAACTTCTGTATTGGGTCAAATAAGGCGGGATTATACCAAATCAATGGCGATAAAAATAGATTTTTATAAAAAGGTTAGCCCACTAAATCCAGCATCATCAAATTAACCTTTGGTTTTTTTGCTTCAACTTCGATTTGTTTTTCATAAATAAAACCTATTTTTTCTAGAAGTTTAACGGAACGAAGATTATCCGGATTAACAATCGCCAGTAATCTTGTTAAACCAAGATTACTCTTAGCAAAATTAGCAACCGCTCTTGCTGCCTCAATTCCATAACCACACCCGTAGAACTCTGGCAAAAAAGCAAAACCTATATCCAATGTATCAAGAATATCCCGCTTTAATAAACCACACATGCCAATTAACTGCCCCTTTTCTAGGCTCTCAACCGCATAAAGACCAAATCCGTGATTTTCATACATTGCCAATGGACCAAACTTCAGATATTTTACAGCATCATTGATAGTATGGATATTTCTCTCTCCGATGTACTTAATCCAGTCGGGTTGATTTACTAGCCGCACAATAAATTTGGCATCCGAAAGAATAAACCTCCGGATCTTTAACCTTTCAGTAATAGCAATTGGCTTCATTAGAGTTTTTTCTACAAAACATAAGACTAGATAAATGCACTTATTACTCCAAGTATTCCACAAATAGGAATTAAAGCCCAAATTGGTATGAGCTTTTTTCTAACTATAAATAAAACAATTAAAATTAATGCTACATCTAAAAAACCACGAATAGCAGAAACACCAAGTTTTATTGTAGCGCTAGTAATCCCGCCAATTACAGCCGGGAATGCCCACATTGTAAAAATTTTAAGATATGGTGAGCTTGTCAATTTTTTCCAGAATAATGGTATTAATACCAGCGCATTAAACATCGGTGGAATATAAAACCCGATTAAAGATACAAGTAATCCTGGAATACCTGCTACTACAAAGCCAAAAAAAACAATACTTATCGTTGTCGGTCCAGGTGTAATTTGCCCCAGAGTTATACCGTCAAGAAATTGCTTATCATTTAACCAATGAGTAGAAGTTACCAAATCAGCATGTAATAATGGAATAATTGCAAGCCCGGTACCAAAAGAAAACTCCCCAGCCTTGATGCAAATCCATAATAGTTGCACCAACTTTGAGTACAAAACCTCAGATTTTGGTATGGAAACCGCAACGGGTAAAGAAGCAGCAAAAATTGCTGGAAATTTCGACAAATCTTTACCAAGACTACTATAACAAATAAGCCCTCCAGCACCAAAAGCTATAATTGCTAATGGTTCAACTCCAGGATGAAAATAAATAAGGACAGTACAGACAAAAACAATTACCCAAGCAGTCATATTTTTTACATAGAGATTTACCAGATCCCATAAAGTACACAAAATAATTGCCAAGGTAGCATCCTGCATAAATCTGAATACATCCTTCACTAACGGAGAACTGGTATTTAGATTATGCGCATAAAGCCAACCTAGGATAATTATCATTATAAGCGCAGGTAATAAAAAACCCACTCCAGCAAGAAAGCCGCCCAACCGACGCCCACGTTGAAAGCCACAACAAATAGCCACCTGAACTGCAAGCGGACCTGGTAATAACTTGCATACAGCAAAAATTTCGGCAAAACTATCCAGTGATAACCACTTTTTATTATGGCAAATTTCTCTCTCTATCAAAGCAACCAGTGCAATAGGACCGCCAAAGCCAACAACTCCAATCCTAAGGAAAACCAGAAAGATCTCAAGCATGTGTCATCTCAAGTGGATTTACCCATTTGGAATATTCATCCTCAGTTAGATAGCCTAATTTGATTGCTGACTCTTTAAGACTTATCCCTTCTTTATGCGCTTTTTTAGCAATTGCCGCTGCTTTATCATAACCAATATAACGGTTAAGTGCTGTTACCAGCATCAGGTTTTTAGCAAGATTAGCTTCAATTACCGGATAATGTGGTTCAATCCCCACTGCACAATGCTCATTAAATGCAATACAGGTATCAGATAGTAGCTGAATACTCTCAAGAACATTGTGCACCATAACTGGTTTATAAACATTTAGTTGAAAATTACCCTGACTACCAGCAAATGCCACTGCTGCATCGTTACCATAAACCTGAACACAAACCATAGTCATAGCTTCACATTGGGTGGGGTTCACCTTACCGGGCATTATTGACGAACCTGGTTCATTTTCTGGAATCAGAATTTCACCAATCCCACAACGAGGTCCACTAGCAAGCCAGCGCACATCATTTGCCATTTTCATTAAGGCACCAGCTAAGGTTCTTAACGACGCAGACACATTAACTAAGGCATCATGTGCCGATAACGCAAAAAACTTATTTGCTGCCGATTTAAATTCAATCCCAGTTTCCTGACTAATATATTTTGCTGCCAGATCACCAAATTGTGGATGCGCATTTAACCCCGTTCCAACAGCAGTCCCGCCGATTGCCAATTCAGTTGTCTGTTTGGCAGTTGTTTTGATATTTTCAAGAGCAAAGTCAATTTGTGCAACCCAAGCACTGATTTCCTGTCCAAGTGTGATTGGCGTTGCATCCTGTAAATGGGTTCTTCCCACTTTCACTAACTCATTGTATTGCTGGCTTTTGATTGCTAAAGTATCACGCAAAATTTGAACGGCGGGGAGGAGTTTATGTAAGACTTCTTCGCTAACCGCAATATACATCGCGGTTGGGAAAGTATCATTGGAAGATTGTCCACGATTAACATGATCATTCGGATGAACTGGATTTTTACTCCCCAAAACACCACCTGCTAATTCTATTGCTCGGTTTGAAATTACCTCATTAGCATTCATGTTTGACTGAGTTCCAGAGCCAGTCTGAAATACTACTAAAGGAAAGTGTTGATCGAGCTTACCAGCTATAACCTCATCCGCTGCTGCAACAATCAAACTAGCAAGCTCTTGGTCTAGTTCACCAAGTTCAGCATTAGCTTTTGCCGCAGATTTTTTAAGAATACCTAAAGCGCGGATAATTGGACGAGTAAATTTAAAGCGTTCAACCCCAATTGGAAAGTTATGCCTTGAACGTTCTGTTTGCGCCCCCCAGTATTTATCATCAGCAACAGAAATTTCACCCATCGAATCAGTTTCTCTACGCATAATCTTCCCCTATATATATTAAGATTTATTGGTTATCTATTCAATCAAAATTGATGGTTTTTTCTTCGCCTGAAGCCATTTAATAATATCTAATAGTTTTTTCTCTGGCATTGCGATACAGCCCGATGTAGGCTCATCCGGATAATTCCAGTTATGGATAAAAATTGCACTTCCTTTACCTTTTATCACTGGGTTCATGTTATATTCAACGACAATTCCATATCGATAATATCGTTTCATTGGTTCATAACTTTTTGCTGTGGTTTCGCCATTAACCCAGCTATTATAATTATCGTCAGCTATGTCATCAATAAATTTATCATCATTAGTCAATATCCGATATGGAAAATCAAGATCTTGTTGGCTTATTCCAAATGCAGTTCCCAAAGGAAAAATTCCCGTTGGCGTTTTCAAATCACCTTCAATCTTCTCACCTGGTTTTGCCAGACCATTTTTACCAACTGCTACTTTTGTTCGAAGGCTTGAGTTCTCATGCCAAACATTACCCTTCCTTATACATGCATAAAGGTAAAATTGACTTTCTGACTTATTAACTACCAGCAGCTGTTTAACCTTTGAAGGTATTTCTATCTCTTTGCTAATCTTATTACAACCTGTTAGCCCTTTATCAATATCAGCATAAGCAACATTAAAAGCAAAAATAGATAAAATAGCAACAATTTGCTTAATATGCATTATCACTAATCAAAGAGCTTACTGGGATTAACTGGTGTCCCGAGATGCCTCAATTCGAAGTAAACACCACCCATTGGTTGATTACTAGAATTTCCGCTAATTGCTATCGTCTGTCCAGCACTAACTCTGGAACCTTTGGCAACTTTAGCCAAAACCCCACTATAAACTGAAGTATAGTTATCACCATTATCAATAACAATAATTTGCCCAAATCCAGGCAGCTCACCACTAAATAAAACACTTCCACCAGAGATAGAATAAACCGGAGTATTTTCTTTTGTTGCCAATAATACTCCATTATTGCGAACACTATCACGCTTTTGTCCAAAACCTACCAGAATTTTACCATCTATCGGTTTTACCAATTTCCGTTGCATAAAAGGCGAATTATCTTCAAAACTACTATCTGGCTTAGATTGAGTAACCTTGGTCGTAGCATTATTTGCAGTTGTAGTATTTTGCTGGCTAGCTTTCTTGGCAGCCAATGCCGCCTGCTGTTTTTGACGCTTTTCTGCCTCAGCAAGCTGTTTCAAAAGCTTATTTAACTGAGCCTGACGCTGTTTAAGATGAGATAGCTGCGCTTTTTCCTTGGCGATTTGTTTTGCAACACTACTTGCCTGTGCTAATTTAGCATTTTTATCAACCACCAATTGCTGATGCATGTCTTTGGTATCGCCCAACTTGTCATCAAGTCGTTTCACTTCTGTCAAAAGACTTTGATTTAAGCTACGTAATTTCAGTAATTTATCGTTGAGTTTAATATATCGTTCCTGCTCCAATTTCAATAATTCAATCAGGTAAATTTTTTTGCGTTCTGAATCAAGACTAGCATTCCCCATCAGAACACTTGACTCCTGAAACTGTAACTCCCTGATTCGTTGGTAAATTTGAGTCATTGAATAATTGACATATTCTTCCGCGCGCGCAGTTTGAGATTCAATCTGGGGAATAGAGACCTGCAACTGCTTCAGTTGCGCAACATCCGCATCCCTTTCGGCTTTTAGCTTCTTCAATAAAGATTCAGCACTGCTAATTGCCTGCTGGGAAGTCTTAATCGCTGAATCTAGAGCCTGTTTTTTTTTCTGTTTAGAATCAAGATCTTGATTTAACGAATTAATCTGCTGATTTAATGTATTTAAATTAGTAGTTACACTGCTACTTTGGGTATTATCAGCAAATACATGTCCAACAACTACGAACACCAACAGAAAGCGCACAAAAACAGAGAGCTTCATTTTTTATCCAATAAACTCGACTAAACTTTCACCTGTCATTTCAGATGGCTTTGCAACCCCCATCATAGCAAGAAGCGTCGGAGCTACATCCTGAAGCGCTCCCCCTTCGCGAATTTTAGCATTTCGCCCGATATAAATGCAGGGTACCAAATTGGTTGTATGCTGGGTATGAGGTTGATTACTATCATAATCAAACATTTCCTCACAATTACCGTGATCCGCAACAACAAGAATTTCACCGCCCTGTTTCAGCATGGCATCTACAACCTCACCCAGATATTTATCCAAAGCTTCAACAGCACTAACACTTGCAGCATAATTACCAGTATGCCCAACCATATCCCCATTGGCAAAATTACTAATAATTAGTTGATACTGTTCAGACTCAATTGCGGCGACCAGTTTTTCTGCAAGCTGTGGCAAACTCATTTCCGGCTTTAAGTCATAAGTCGCAACTTCTTTGGGAGAATCTACAAGTATTCTGTCTTCACCGATAAATGGCTCTTGTGCGCCACCATTAAAAAAATAAGTAACATGCGGATATTTTTCTGTTTCTGCAATTCTTAACTGCTTATATCCTAGTGAGCTGATATATTCACCCAGAGTGTTTTTAATTGCAACAGGAGGATAGGCAACAAGACAATCAAACTTATCACTATAACGTGTCATTGAGACATAAGCACCAAGTTTCGCATCCATGCACTTAAACTGATTAAAGTCTTTATTAACAAAAGCATCCGTTAGCTGGATTGCTCTATCGGCACGGAAATTAGCAAAAATGATAGCATCATCTGCTTTAATTCCCAAATAATTATTAAAAATAGCTGGTTTAACAAACTCATCATTAACCCCTTGAGAGTATGAAGCTAGTAATGCAGCTACTGGCGATGAGTGTGTGATATCACCGATTGCAAATGCAAGTGCATTATACGCAAGTTCAACACGATCCCATCTTTTATCGCGATCCATTGCATAATAACGCCCACATATAGTCGCAATTTTGGCTTTAGGATAATTTATTAGATACCTTTCAAGCCTAAGAATAAATCTTTCTGCGCTCTGTGGTGGTGTATCACGACCATCCAAAAATAAGTGTAACCAGATATTTGTTACCCTTCCATCTTTGCTTGCAAGCTTAACTAATTCTTCAATGTGCGTTTGATGAGAATGTACACCTCCATCCGAGAGTAGTCCTAAAATATGTAAATTACCCGACGCAGCTTTTTCAAACGCTGTTAGAAACGCTGGATTTTTATAAAAATCTCCTGTTTCAATTTCATAATCTATCTTGGTTATATCTTGACGAATGATTCTGCCAGCCCCCAAATTAAGGTGCCCAACTTCAGAATTACCAAACTGCCCTTTAGGTAGTCCAACAAACTCCTCCGATGCATTTATCGTGCCAAATGCATTATTTTGCATATATTTGAGTAGATTTGGTTTATTGGCACCGTTCACCGCATTAAAATCATCATTATGGCGAATTCCAAAACCATCCAGAATAACCAGCAAAACTTTTTTCATAAACTTTAGTTCCATTTACAATATTTACTACATTTTGTTGTTGACTACTGCTTTTTTTGCTACAATAGAGGGGTTATATATCGGCTAATCCAGCCAGTGCTCAGCCTATGCCAACACAACTGGATTATCGTGCTCCTGCTGTAAAAACCTGTCTACATGATTGTGCAAGAGGCGATATTTAAATGACTCCTATTATTTTAGGACTCTATGTTTAACCGACAAAATTATTACATAGATTAAAATTTTAAACAATGACAGTACGTTTGAATAAATCAATACAAGCATACATTTTAATACACATGAGGGCTACATGCAATTAGATTATAATAAAGCGCAGGAAATAATTAATAATTCTTCTATCCTTTATACTGAGGCAGAGCTCTCGAATGTGATTGATAAAATGGCAGCCACAATTGATGCAGAAATTCAAGGCGAGCTGCCAGTATTCCTAACTGTCATGAATGGTGGGATGATGTTTGCCGCCGAATTGACAAAAAGGCTAAAAAATCCGATCCTTTGTGACTACATCCATGCATCACGCTATGGAGATGCATTATATGGTGGCACTCACATCACTTGGTATCGCCAGCCAAAGCAGGAACTCATTAATGGAAAATCGATTTATATTATCGACGACATTCTGGATGAAGGCTATACAATTGCCGAAATAAAACGTTTCTTGATGAATATGGGTGCCAAGAACTGTAAAGTTGTTGTTTTAGTCAACAAAGAGATAAATAAGGATAAGCCAGTATATGCAGACCATGTTGGGGTATCAGCTCCAAACCATTTTCTGTTCGGCTTTGGAATGGATATCTTTGAAATAAATCGCAATATCCCACAAATTCACGTATATAATAACTAAGCAAATTTATAGGTGCAACCATGTCATTTCTGGCTATATTTCTGACACTATTTCTTGAGCAGCAAAAACTTTTAAGTAAATTACGCTCGTGGTTTAACGAAAAAATGGAAGCATACACTAACCTATTTACCAACAAGGAATTTGAAAGTGTAAGAGCGATTCGCATAAATTTTATTTATGCAATTATACCTTTTTTGCTAGTTACCATCATCCTAATGCTTTTACTCTATCATAAGCACCATGTTATATATTTTTTAATAAATTGTTTCTTATTTATTTTATGCTCTGATTTACTTGGCTGGAAAGAAGAAGCTAAACAAGCAAACCCAGGAAGTGATTTCCAACAGTTTGTCCAAACTTATGCAACAAGATTCTTTGCTACAACATTCTGGTTTGTAGTTTTGCCATCATCACTTGGTGCAATTTGCTATCTTGCGCTGACAATAATGGGCAAAAAATTACGAGAAAAAGGAAAAGACTCTGTTGTTTATACTGTTGTTGTTGATAAAATGCTCTTTTGGTTAAATGTAGTTCCTTATACTGCACTATTTATCCTAATTGCGGCAGCAGGTGATTTTGAAGAAGTAATGCATTACGTACTGGAACAAAAAAAGAATTTTAAACTAAGCTTTTATTTTCTTGAAACCGTATTAAACGAGGTCGCTTTTATTGCAATTGGTAAGGATAAATTTAAAAACAGCCAGGCAATTGAAGAAAACGAAGATTTTGCACATTTACGCAATTCAAATAATCTCTTCAACCCTAAAGTAGTGGATTTTGTAGTTGCATTATTATATCGTAGTGGAATTTTCTTTATTTTAGCTGTAACAGTTGTTTCCATTGTGCATTTAATCTGATATATGGCTATGCGAGCCGCTAATATTGTACTTTTACTCTCAATTTTTACTCTGGTAAATGCAGATGATATATACCAGTATGTGGATAAAAATGGTACTACAGTATTTAGTAATAAACCAGTAAAAGGTGCCAAAAAGGTTAATTTACCACCAATTACAGTTTATGCATCCCCAATGACCAAAAACGATTATAATGCCGCAGGCTATACAACACCAGTGACGGCGAAGAAAGCTAAAAATACCAGTTCCATTGGTACTCAAAATCTTGGAACCAATGAAGTAGGACGCAACCAGATACTAAGCGAGGAACTTGAACACGAAAAACAAGCTCTAAGCGATGCACAAAAAGCACTGGAAGCAGGAAAACAAACAAAACTAGATAGTGAAAAGAATAATCCAGATCAATATCAAGCAAGAATGCAAGCATTGCAAGATGCCGTAACCGAGCATGAAAAGAATATTGACATCCTCACCAAAC
>WBZO01002151.1_pt1 | contig 26908 bp, 26 predicted proteins | sample 5204261 | NCBI WGS metagenome assembly WBZO01 (sample SAMN12412400, study PRJNA552823) | activated sludge metagenome | isolation source: activated sludge from anammox sidestream of wastewater treatment plant... | place: USA: North Carolina | collected 2017-09
CTCTCATCGGGATGGCATTGTTCGGGTATCGGCTGGTGAAAGGGAGTAAAAAGAAGGATCAGACACCCGTGGCGTTATTGGGAATAATCGCGGGAACGTTTATCGTTTCCGTTTTTATGCACCCCCGATCCTATGACGGCTGGCGACACATATATTATGTATATCCTTCACTGATTTATTTTGCGTTGTACGTGTTGTACCCGTTACACAGAATAAAAACGCCGATCATACCGGCGGTTGCACGTCTGGTCTGTGTCGGTTTTTTTGCGATTGACCTCATCACCGCGACGATCTTCATCGTGAAGAATCACCCTCGCCAATACGCGTACTTCAACATACTTGCGGGAGGGTACCGCAACGCGAAAGCCCGCTTTGATTTTGATTATTGGGGGATATCCCTCCGGGAAATCGAAACATATCTTATACGCAATGAATGGGGTGATGCACGAACGATTTATTTTGATCAAATCCTGCCGTTTAGCGAAAAAAGTATGATACCATCGCTGATGAAGAAAGGAATACACGCAGTTTCAAGTATTGAAAAGGCGGATTTGTACGTCGCGGTATTTCGTGATTTCAAAGAGCCGCCGCCGCAGGAATTTTTTGAAAAAGTGTATGCGGTGACGGTTGAGGGTGCTGATGTATCCGCAATCTATGCACGAAGATAAAAAAAAACATGCCAAGCCTACGACTCGCGAACTCCTGACCCGTTTGTATAACGATCGACAGTTTCGCGATGACGTTGCACCCGATATTTTCCCCATGGCGATTACCGAAGAACAAGGCAATTACCTGGCAAACATTATTTCTGTCCGCAAACCGAATATCTGCGTCGAGTTGGGATTTCGGTACGGCATATCATCTCTCTGGATTCAAAGTGCGATTCATAAACCGGCAACGCACATCATTATCGATCCGTATCACCATATTCCGTATCCTCCCCGCAGGGATATTATTGATGCGCACATCAAATCGCAACCGGGCGTGGTATTTGAAGAAGAAAAAAACAGTCAGGAAAAACTCGCCGAACTTTCGTATGAAGGAATCAACGTGGATGTCGCGTTTATTGACGCCAGTCAGTGGTTTGACAGCGTCGTCACCGATATGTACTTTCTGACGAGAATTCTCAGAAAAAACGGGATTATCGTTATCCGTAATATTTGGAGTAAGCCGGTACGGAAAGCGGTGATGTATTACCTCAAAAATCTTCCCTATACCGTAGTCGGCAGTGCTCCCTGGCAGGAATGGGTGATACGGCATGTTCCCATAATCGGAGAATTACTTCTTCGTGTGTTGGTTCGTCCGATAGATTTATGCGTGTTACGGCTAACGGAAAAAGATAACCGCACCTGGGATCATTATGTCCCTTTTTAATCATGATCACCTGTTTGTTTGAAAACGGACACGAAGCGCACCTACGGCATGTCGTCGTGCATGCCATTGTCGAAAAAGACGGCGCGTTACTGCTGGTAAAGCGCGCCCCGAATCTTTTGGAGGGAGGAAAATGGTCGCTTCCTTCGGGTTTTCTTGACCGGGATGAAACTGCGGCGGAAGGGGCACTTCGCGAGTTATATGAAGAAACCGGTTGGCGGGGATCGGTATCCTCTCTGTTTCTCATAAAAACATCCCCGCATCGTCCGCATGAAGACCGGCAAAACGTATCTTTCCACTTCGTGGTTACGCCGACAAAAAAAACGGGGAACGGGGATGCCGAGTCATCGGCAGTTACGTGGTTTCCCGTCGAAGCGTTACCTTCTCTAACCGCATTGGCGTTTGATCACGGGGAAGCGGTTGCCGCCTATCTCCGTTTTCGGAAAGCGTCGTTTCCTCTCCCTCTTATTCTCTAAAAACATTCGGATGATACACAGCATCCCCATTAGAATTCCGACGGCATGTATGGTATTCTGCGCAGGCTTATGTCCGATATTGATGAAATCAAATCCAGACTGAATATCGTCGATATCATCGGCGAGCGGGTAACACTGAAAAAAGCGGGACGAAACCTCAAGGGACTCTGTCCCTTTCATAACGAAAAAACTCCTTCATTTACCGTAAGCCCCGACAGGCAGACATTTCATTGCTTCGGTTGCGGGAAAGGCGGCAGTGTTTTTGATTTTGTCATGTTAATCGAGCATGTGGATTTTGCCGAAGCTCTGGAAACCCTTGCCGACAAAGCGGGGGTAACCTTGGAGCGGCGTCCGGCCGACACTCCGGAGGCAAAAATCAAACAAAAAATTCTTGAGGCAAACCATTTGGCGAGCGAATACTACCACTATCTGCTGACGCAACACGCGGTAGGAGAACACGCCAGAGCATATCTGAAACACCGGGGAGTGACCGATAAATCAATCAAGACGTTCTCTATCGGCTATAGCCCCAATACCTGGGACAGCGTAGGGTCGTCCTTACGAAAAAAAGGCTATGACGATCGCCTGCTTGAGACTGCGGGTTTGGTGATACGGGGAACCCGGGGCTATTATGATCGGTTTCGGGGGAGGGTAATGTTTGCCCTTAAAGATCATCGGGGGAACGTGGTGGGGTTTTCCGGACGGGTGCTTGATCCCGATGCAAAAGAGGCAAAGTACATCAATACATCGGAGACTCCCGTCTATGTCAAAGGAAAAATGCTGTACGGACTTGATGTCACCAAGGATTCGATTCAAAAAAATAGCGAGGCGATTGTCATGGAGGGGGAATTGGACGTCATTTCTTCATTTCAGGAAGGGATTTCCAATGTTGTTGCCATTAAAGGATCTGCGGTGACAGAAGAGCATGCCCGACTGTTACGTCGTTTTGCCGAACGGCTTATTTTTGCGCTTGATAGCGATCTTGCGGGAGATGCCGCGGCAAGGAGAGGCATTGAAATAGCGGAAAAATCAGGCTTTGATATGCGGGTTGCGGCCATGCCGCTGGGGAAAGATCCCGATGAAGCCGCCCGAGAGAACCCGCTTCTTCTCAAGAAAGCGTTAAAGGAAGCGGTCCCTATCTATGATTACTTCCTTTCTTCGGCGCTCAAACGGAATGATCCCGAAACCGCATTCGGCAAACGAAAAATATCCGAGGAATTTATGCCCACATTGTTAAAGATCGATAATCCGATCGTGCAGGGTCATTATATACGGAAGCTTTCAGCCGCTCTCGCAACCTCCGATGAAACGGTACGGGAAGGAATGGCAAAAATACGAATAAGCGGCAGTCTCCGGGGGAAGGAGAAAGAAAGTACTACGGAAGCTCCCCGGCTCACGCGGGTGGAAAAGGCCGAATTGTATGTATTGGCGCTTTTGCTCCAGGGAAAAACAAGCGAACTGCTCCCGAAGTTTCTTGCCGCATTACCTCCCTCGGCATTTCGTTCGCTTGCGGTGAAACGGATTGTCGAGCATCTTGTGCAATTTGGGGCCACGCACGCGATGTATGCATCGAAAGATGTCGCGGAGACGTTACCTTCGGAATTGGTCCCGGTTTTTGATGAGGCGTTTATGTGGGATATCGCCCTTATCATCGATGATGAAACGCGATTTGATGCCGAGTGGCATAAGGCTATTTCCGAGGTGCGCCGGGCGCAGGTGAGGCAACACATGGAGGAGATAAGTAAAAAACTCCGCGATGAACAACTCTCTTCTTCGCAACATGACGCTCTGCAAGCTGAACTCAAGGGATTGGTTGACGAATTTGCCGCTCTGGAAAAGGGCGGGTAAATACGTTATAATGCATCATAAGCGAAGCGCGATGAGACGGTTCTCATTGGCTCTCGGAGATACCCATGCAAAAAACTAAAGCCGCTGGTTCCAGTGATAATCTCATAAAGCAAGGCAAATCCAACGGATTTGTTACCCAAGACGATATCTTGGCGCTTTTCCCCAAACCCGAAGACAAAATTACCGATCTTGATCACCTGTATGATCAGTTGATTCGTGCCGGCGTCGATGTTTTTGAGACTACGAGTGCCGATATCGAACAGGAAGCAAGAAAGAGTATCGCCGACCTGGAAAAAGAAATCGAAGCGCTGGTGCGAGCCTCCGATGAGGGGATTTCCGATCCCGTGCGCATGTATCTAAAAGAAATCGGCCGCATTCCGCTTCTTACGTTTGCCGATGAGATGAGTTTGGCCAAACGGTACGAAAAAGGCGACAGAAAGGCAAAAAAGAAGCTTATTGAAAGTAACCTCCGCTTGGTGGTTTCCATCGCCAAAAAATATATCGGCCGGGGGATGAGTCTTCTGGATCTTATTCAGGAGGGAAACCAAGGGTTGATCAGGGCGGTTGAAAAATATGATTGGCGAAAAGGCTTTAAGTTCTCCACCTATGCGACGTGGTGGATCAGACAGGCGATTACCCGTGCCATTGCAGACCAGGCGCGTACGATCCGTATTCCCGTTCATATGGTGGAAACGATCAACCGCTTTGCGAGAATCAGCCGCCGCTTAATGCAGGATCTCGGACGCGAGCCCACGCCGGAGGAAATCGCCAAAGCCATGGAAGTTGACGTGGTGAAAGTGCGCGAAATCATGAAAGTTTCCCAGGAGCCGACCAGTTTGGAAACGCCGGTAGGCGACGAGGAAGATTCCCATCTCGGCGACTTTATTTCCGACCCCGGTCCGACGCCGTATGATCAGACTTCCCGACAGTTATTGAAAGAACACATGGAAGAAGTGCTGGCAACCTTATCCGACCGCGAGAAAAAAGTACTGATTCTTCGATTTGGTCTCGAAGACGGCAGACCGCGAACGCTCGAAGAAGTCGGCGCGCAGTTCGGGGTTACCCGCGAGCGTATCCGGCAAATTGAGGCAAAGGCACTTCGGAAACTTCGCCACCCGTCGCGCTCAAAGAAACTCAAGGACTATCTGGAATAAGTATCGTATATGACAGAGGATGAACAGGAAGCACCCGTCCAATTCTCCCCGCGTTCGCAAAAATTTCATTTGACGGAGGTATTTATTGGTCTTCTCATCGGTATTCTTATCGGCGGGGGATCGGTATATGTCTGGCAACAGCGGGTATGGCAACCCACGGTAGCATCTCTCAAACATGAGTATGCACAGCTGAACGAATCGTATTTATCCTACAAACCCCCGTCACTCCCTACTCCCGCATCGGAAAGCGGTACGCCAACGTACGGGAATGGAGAGGAGATTAAGACGAGTAAAGAAAAATTTTCCGAAAATAGTCTCGGTTTTTCTTATCCCTCACTTTCGGGTACAACACTGGATCTCACCGTCTATTCATATAAGGGCAAAACAATCACGAATTTGCGTTCGGATGAGCATGTACCGGAAAATGGCGCGGGCATCGATGTGTGGAGATATGATAGCGCGGCAGGCACCAAGGATATACCCGACGACTTTGTAACGTTTTACGGATATGAAAATTATGCGCTCTTTGCATCACCCGTTTCGCTTACCATGGAGGATTCGGATGACAATTACACTACCGCGGACGGAACGGTATGGAAGTACCAGTATGAATATGCGCCAAAAAGCATCGGGGTAGTCTCGTTGACTACCTACATTCAACCGCAAAAAAATACTACCGGAAAACCGCTGTTTATCAGAGTATGGTATGCAACCGGAATTGGTCACCAAAAAACCGATCCCGAGATTTCGGCGGCAAAAATAAAGATTGCCAAGATTGTTGACGCTATCGAATTATAACGGCACGTTTTACCCCTACGGAAGGAAATACTTCACGGCATACATGAGTAGGGCGAATCCTACGACGACGATGAATGCGACGCCGAACTGGATAATGATACTGTCACTCGGATTCACCGACTTCTTGACTCGGGCAGATTTTGCTTTCATATATTCCTCCTCTTTCTATATATCTAGCATAGAAAGGAATCGGTATCTTTGTCAATTATCTATTCCCCGGCATTGTTTCGTTATCAGGCATACTTTATGATAAAGACAGTCCGCGCATTCCGGACATCCTGCCTATGGTCATTGCCGACGATGTACTACAAAAGATTCTGATTGACGCCCACGTCGTAACGCGCGATGAGATGCAATCCGTCGTGGACTTTGCCGCGACGTCAGCCATGCCGCTTGCCGATGCGCTTATCGACAAAAATATCCTGACCGACGGAAATTTGGGAAAACTCATTGCCGCTCATCTTAACGTACCGTTTGTGAATCTTGCGGAAACGACCATTGCCGACGAGGTGTACCGCATCATTCCTGATAAATACGCCAAAACGCATAAAATCGTACCGTTTTCCCGGGATGCGGACGGGCTCAAAGTCGCCACGGCAAACCCCTTAAACACCGCCGTTTTTTCCGCACTCGAAAAGAAAACCGGACAAAAAATCATCGTTCACTATGCCACGGAGCACGATATCCATAATGCGCTCCAGTTACATCGGAGAGATCTGCAATCCGTTTTTGCGGATATGATAGCCCGATTCAGAAGGGAAGACGAAGTGCCGATTTCAAATATCGTTGATTTACTGCTCCATACTGCAGTCGATGAAACTGCCTCTGACATTCACATTGAGCCGGGCGAATCCGATTCACTGGTTCGATTCCGTATTGACGGCATATTGCATGACGTTCTGCATTTTTCCAAAACCATGCACAGCCAAGTCGTTAGCAGAATTAAAGTGTTGGCAAACCTTCGTACTGACGAACACTCGGCACCTCAGGACGGAAAAATGCGTATCAGGCATGACGAGCAATCCGTGGATATTCGTATATCCATAATTCCCATGGTAGAGGGTGAAAAGGTAGTGATGCGGCTTCTTGTTTCGCATTTTAAGCTATTCAGTTTTGCCGACCTCGGCATGGAGCAGTCGGTGGTCGATAAAATTAATGCGGCATTGCACCGGTCCTACGGCATGATCCTCTCAACCGGGCCGACGGGAAGCGGGAAGACAACCTCGATATATGCCATGCTCAAAATACTCAATGTTCGTGACAAAAATATCACGACCATCGAGGATCCCGTTGAATATCGGATAAAAGGGGTGAATCAAATACAGGTGAATACCAAAACCAACTTGACATTTGCCAGCGGTTTGCGCTCGATACTGCGGCAAGACCCCAATATTATTTTTGTCGGAGAAATACGCGACCCCGAAACCGCCGGCATAGCAATCAATGCCGCTCTTACCGGACATTTGGTGGTATCAACCCTGCACACGAACGATGCCGCAACATCGCTTCCCCGTCTGACGGACATGCATGTCGAGCCTTTTCTGGTAGCGTCGAGCGTCAGTCTCATCGTCGCACAACGGTTGGTGAGAAAGATTTGCGATTATTGCCGCATATCGCTCACCATTACGGAAGCGGAACTGCAAAAAAGTCTTCCCGCGAGTGTTATCAGCAAACATTACATCCCCTCCGGAGTAAATAAAGAGATTCGGGTGTATAAGGGGCAGGGGTGTAAAAATTGCCGTTTTACGGGTTATTCGGGAAGAGTCGGCATTTTTGAAGTATTGGAAGTCACCAAGGAAATCAAAAAGCTCATTACCGAAAGAAAAGACAGTGACGTAATAGCACAAATGGCGGTAGAGCAAGGTATGCTTACCATGTTGGATGACGGTCTTATCAAGGTGTCGAAAGGGGTAACGACCATAGAGGAAATACTCCGTGTTACGCGTGTGGAATCGTTATGAAAGCGGATACCTTAACACTCCAAAATTCGGAAAAATTAGCGTTGCTAAGCAACTTGTCGACCATGGTAAATGCCGGTTTGACGCTTGCCGAGTCCATTCACTCGCTTCTTGAAGACGCTACCGGGAATTTAAAAATTGTGCTTACGGGGATTGAAGCCGACATAACCCAAGGAAAGCCGCTTCATAGTGCTCTTGCAAAATATCCCCGGGTTTTTGATAGCGTGACGATTGCAATTATTAAAGCATCGGAAGAATCGGGAACAATCGATGTGGTGCTTAAAGATGTGAAGAACACGATAAAAAAAGATATGGAATTCAGCGATAAGATTCGCTCGGCACTGACGTATCCTGCTGTTATTCTTGTCGTATTTTTCGGAGTACTCCTCTTGCTGGTAACCTTTGTTATTCCAAAAATTTCCGAAGTTTTTCTCCGGCTACGGGTGGATCTGCCGCTTCCCACCCGTATTCTTATCGGCGTATCAAATCTTGTGTTAAACTACACGCTCCCGACACTTTTGGTGACATTCGGTGTCATTCTCATCCTTATATTTCTGTATAAGCGGAAGCGCGCGTTCGTCATCAATCTTTTGCTGAATCTTCCGTATGTCTCCACCATTGCCCGACAGATAGACCTTACGAGATTTTCCCGAAGCATGTATCTTTTGCTTGTTTCGGCGATCCCTTTGTACACCGCATTGGAGCTCACACAGGCGGTTGCCATGAAACAGGACATACGGGAAGCGATTGCGCGTGCGCGCGAATACGTCGGGGGAGGAAAACGGCTGACTGACGGCTTACGCGGACAAAAAAACATTCCTTCGCTGATGGTCAAAATTATCGAAGTGGGAGAGCGGAGTGGTTCCCTCGATACGTCTATGGAAGATCTTTCGGAGTATTTCGACTACCAGGTGACGACAACCCTTCAATACCTTATGACACTTCTTGAACCGGTGATTTTGGTGTTAGTCGGTGTCGTCGTGGGCGGGATGATGATGGCAATTATTGCCCCGATCTATAATCTTATCGGACAGGTTGGGGAGTTCCATTAGCGATTGTCTTATTCACCAACTCAACCAGTGCGGGAGGCAATATATCCGCTTTCAGGATATGTGCTGCTGCACCCATTTTGAGTGCGGTATCAAGTATCGGGTCATGATCAAGATTGGTGAGAAGAATAATCGGACCGTTGGGGTTTTCCGGCACGGTATCCTGCAGTTTTGAGAGCACCCCGAGTCCGTCCAATTTCGGCATCATCACGTCCAGGAGTGTAACCGCAAAGCCTCCTTTGCGAAGTTGTTCAAGGCCTGTTTCGCCGTTTTCGGCGGTCGTTACGGCAAACCCCGCATCACCCAATACTTCTTCATAGAGTTCCCGGATGAACGGATCATCATCGATGACAAGAACGCGCTTTTCCATCTTTTGTATCTTACCCCACTCATGGGTTAAACTCAACGAATGCGGGAAACGCGAGTGGTACGAAACGTCAAAAATATGCCGACACGAACGCTCATCAATAATCCGGTCCGTTGGGAACAATTGCTTCGCAAGAAACCGGAATTTTTTTGGTGGAAACGCGGGAAGAAAGCCGTCATTTCCTTATGGAAAGAAATGGCCGTCAAGATTCCCGCATATAAACATACGATGGCATCGCAACATCCGCACAGAGAAACGGTATCCGCAACCATGTCGGATTTTTTGCGTCTGGCTCCCGTGCTCACCAAGGAAAATTATCTCCGCCGTTTTTCGTTGGATGCCCTCTGTTGGAACGGTTCCATGACCGCGGATCCTACGATTATTGCCGCAACCAGCGGTTCGTCGGGAAAACCGTTTTATTTTCCCCGGACGCATGAGCAGGATTTGCAGTATGCGGCAGTTGCCGAGATGTATCTTCGATCCAATTTTTCGATTCACAAAAAGTCCACATTATATATTGTCGGTTGGGGAATGGGGGTATGGATCGGCGGCGTGTTTAGCTATTCGGCGCTCCGTATCCTTGCCGAAAGAGGCTCATACCGATTGAGCATCATCACCCCCGGGACATCAAATCAGGAAATACTCAAAGCGGTTGTCGGTCTTGGCGGATATTATGACCAGATCATTATCGGCGGTTACCCGCCGATGATAAAGGATCTTATTGACGAAGGGATACAGAAAAAAATCTCATGGAAGAAATATCCGGTGAAATTTATTTTTTCCGCCGAGGGATTCACCGAATCGTTCCGCTCCTATATCGCCGAAAAAACGGGGCTTAAAAATCCGCTGACGGATACGTTGAATCATTACGGCAGTGTCGATCTCGGAACCATGGCGCACGAAACGCCGATTGCGATCCTGATTCGACGGCTTGCCTCACATAATCCCGCGCTTAACGAACGGTTGTTCGGGCATCCATATAATCAGCCGACGCTGGCGCAATTCATTCCCGAGTTGTTTTATTTTGAGGAACACGAAGGTGCCCTCCTGTGTAGTGCCCGAAGCGGTATTCCGCTCGTCCGGTATGATCTGCTTGATTGGGGAGGAGTACATACCTTCGCCAGTATTCGCAAGATTTTTTCGGCATATGGTATCGACCTCGACAAGGAAGCATCACGGGCGGGAATAGCGGAAACCATTTGGCAGATTCCTTTTGTCTATGTCTTTGAACGGAAAGACTTTACTCTCAAGGTATCGGGTGCAAATATTTATCCTCAGGAAATTCGGCGCGCACTGGAAAGCCCCCCCTTACGGCAAATGGTCACCGGGAAGCATACGGCTGAAGTGTATTATGATTCGCATATGAATCAGCTGTGGAGGGTTCATATCGAGCTACGGCATGCGGTATCGCCCACGGCGAAAGCGAGCCGTGAGGCGCAACAATCCATCGTCGATACGCTTATCCGTTGCAATTCCGAGTATGCCAACAATGTCACAAGTCTCGGGAAGGTCAGGATGACACCAAAAGTGCAATGGTGGCCGTACAAAAGTGCGCCCTATTTTGACGCCCCGGGCAAGCATAAATGGGTTAGGAAAACATAAACGGAGTTGTTACAATGAAAAGGAACGCCGTATGGTTGCTACTGCCCGTGATTATCGAATACTCCTTACTCCGCAAAAGGCGAAAGATGCCGAGCTCATTGCGCGCCTCAAAACCATTTCCGGGACCGTCATAGTAGATGAGCTCCCATCACAATTCGAAGAACTATATAAGATTCGTCATCCGCAGACGATATACAAACCGTGGACTGCCGATGATCTGGAAAAATTTACCGTGAAGATTGCCGGCAAAAAACCGCTCGCACACTTTGGGACATGGTGTTGGTATCCGTGGAACAAAACGCTCATTCACTTTCTCCCCGAACCCCTCCATCTTGAGTTGCGGACCGCACGGAACCGGAATCTTATTACGAAAAGCGAGCAACGGCGTTTTTATGGCGCCCATATCGGTGTTGCCGGATTAAGTGTCGGGAATGCCGTGGTTTCGACACTTGTCCACACGGGCGGGGGAAAATACTTGCGGATCGCCGATAGCGACGTTATGTCGGGATCAAACACCAATCGTATTCGTGCGGGTTTTGATACCGTAGGGACCGCAAAAACAACCGTTATGGCCCGTGAAGTATTGCTCACCGATCCGTACACCGATCTTCGGGTATTTACCGAGGGGCTTACACAAAAAAATCTTGATCGGTTTCTTACCTATCCCGTGCCGCTTACCGTCGTCGTCGATGAGATGGATAATCTGTATCTTAAAATTCGCCTTCGCCTCCTTGCGCGGAAACATCGTATTCCCGTTGTTATGGCGGCAGACAACGGAGAAGGTGTGGTTGTGGATATTGAACGTTATGATCTGCACCCTAACCTTCCACTCATGCACGGCGACGTTCCCGAAGCGGAGCTTTTAACGATCCGCCCCGACACGCCCCGTGCGGTTGCGGCACGCATTATCAGCACCTGGGTAAAACCGGAAAATATCGCCGAACGAATGATGCTGTCGCTTTTGGAATTGGGAAAGTCGATTTATACGTGGCCGCAATTGGGGAATGCCGCGGCTATGGCGGGATCCGTGATGAGTTATGTGGTACGGCAAATTGCGGTGCAAAACCCCCTCATTGAAGGAAAAGTCGTCGTATCACCGGAAACACTATTTGTTCCTCCCCATTTGTATGCATACCAACAGAAACGGAGAGAAAAAATATACAAAAAATTTCTTATGACAATGAAGAAATAATATTGCTCGTATGTCCGTTAACCTGCTCATTCTCATCGGAGGAGTAGCCGCAAATATACTGCTGGGGTTGTTTGTGTTTGTCCGCAACAGACGGTCTGCGACCGCCGTGCTTTTTTTCCTCTTAACGCTTGATATCGGGCTTTGGTCCGTTGCCAACTATATGACGCTTACGACACGGGATTTGCTTACCGTGTTGTATTGGACGAGGGGCGTTATGGCGCTCGCAATCCCGCAGGCCGTGCTGTTTTATTTGCTTATTCGTACGCTCCCTTCGGTGAGATTTCCGGCATATAACGGTTGGTTGACCGGATATCTTACCGCTGGCATCATCGCCGCCGGGTTGTGTGTGTCACCGTATTTATTTCCGTCGATTATTTTCGTCAATGACGTTCCCTCTCCGACTCCCGGCCCCGCCATGCCGCTTTTTGTCGTTGTTGCCATCGGCTCGGTGCTTGCCGCAATGGTGACGTTGGTACGCCGTATCAGGGCGGAAAAGGGGATGGTACGGTCCCAATTACAGGTGATCGGGCTCGGTATAGCCGTCATGTTTACGCTCATAATATTTTTCAACTTTATACTGGTAATCGCATTTCAACAGTCGTCATTTATTTCTTTTAGTCCTCTCTACACCCTACCGTTTGTTGTTGCGACGGCGTATGCGATTATTAAGCATAAGTTTTTAACCATTCGCATAGTAATCGCCCGCGCCGTTTCATACGTGACGCTTATTTCGCTGTTTGGAATCGCCTATGCGTTGCTGTTTTCCTCAACCGCGTCACTGCTTGTCTCGCCGTATATCGATCCGCAGTTTATCGCAATTTCCACATTTATATCGCTTGTCATGTTGCTGACCTTCCCGTCGGTCAAACGGGGTATTGAGAAAGCGACCGACGCCGTTTTTTTCAAAAATAAATACGATGCCCCGCAAGTGCTATATCGTCTGGCGAAAACCATGGCAAGGTCACTTCGACTGGAAGACTTGTGCCATCAGTTTCTCCACCAGCTCATGGAGGAAGTAAAAGTGAGGAAAGCATGTGTCGTGCTTATCCATCAGGGAAGGATATTTTCGGTTCTCTCCGAAGGATATGAGTCGACTCCCGAACTTCACGAATCCGTCGCCGAACATGCGGCGGCGGTGGGGGGAATCCACTATCGGGAGGATGAACAGGACCAGCATATCCAAGAGGTATTTGATGCGTTGGATGCTTCGGTCATAGTTTCACTTGAAACGTCTCAGAAAGTTATCGGATTACTGTGTGTGGGAGAACGCCTTTCGGGGGAAGAATATACGGAAGACGACATGCATCTGTTGGAAATTATTGCGCCGGAACTCGGTGTTGCGATAGAGAACGCGCTATCGTATGAGGAAATTCGCCGCTTTAATATGACGCTGGAAAAGGAAATAACCGATGCGACCGAAGACCTTCGCGGCGCCAATGAAAAACTATTGCAACTGGACAAATTAAAGGATGAATTTGTTTCCCTCGCATCACACGAACTCAGGACGCCACTTACTTCAATACGGTCCTATCTGTGGATGGCGTTGTCGGGAAAAGGCGGCGATCTTTCTGAAAAACAGTCCTATTATCTCGGGAGAGCGTATAGCTCCGCCGACCGACTTATCCGCTTAGTAAATGATATGTTAAATATCTCCCGCATCGAGTCGGGAAGACTTTCGGTATTGTTTTCGCGGGTGGCCATGCAGACGATTATCCGTGATGTCATTCTGGAAGTACAACCGAAAACAGACGAGCAAGACATTCACATGGTAGTAAAAATCGGCCAACAGGATATCCCCGATGTCATAGCCGATACCGATAAAATTAAAGAGGTTCTCATAAACCTAATTGGAAATGCGATAAAGCATACTCCGAGGTCAGGAACAATTACGGTCACCGTTGAACGAAAAAATGATGTTATCATGACCAGCGTGTCGGACACGGGGGTAGGATTTGATCCTTCGATGTCCGCAAAACTTTTTACGAAATTCGGTACCCTGGCAACCCCTACGCCCGCCCAATCGGCAATTATGCAAAGTACCGGTTTGGGATTGTTTATCTGCAAATCCATTATCGAGCTCCACGGGGGGAGCATTGAAGGGCAATCCGCGGGGAAAGGGATGGGAGCGACGTTTCGTTTTACCCTTCCGATATATACCGTCGCAAAACGGGAGGCGTTACAACGGAAATATCCGCAGGACGGCTTAGCCATTATTCACAGTTCTTTGTCGTAACATGATGAACACACACCATACAAAAACTGCCGCCAGCCCATACCTCCCGGGATTCACCCTTATCGAAGTGGTAATCGTCGGAGCGATTATGGGTATGCTTTGGGCGATTACGACGCAATCCTTTTTTGGCGGCATTCGGAGTGCAACATTGGATGTTTCGGGGGAATCCGTCGTACGGGATATGAATCTTCAGCAGGCAAAAGCGATACACGGGGTCACCGCATATGGCGCGGCGGTTGATTACTCGATTCGCTTTGAAACCGACCGTTATATTCTGTACCCCGGATCGGTGTATGATGCGGGCAATACGCAAAACCGCGTTGTGCTCCTTGAACCCATGCATACCCTCACCGAGATAGCCGTTCCCGATCAGACGATAACATACGCCAGAAGCAACGGTACCGTTCGTAATTTTGTCGGCGGTGCCGACCATATAACGCTTTCCGATACGGAGACGGGCAAAAGTATGGTGATCAATATCAATGCCCAAGGGGTAGTGACGGTACGGTGGCAGTAACCGATATGAAAGATCAAAACGGACAGACAATTATTGAAGTCCTGCTCGCCATGGCATTTGCCCTGGTGCTTTTCCCGGTGCTCTTTACACTGTTGTTTATTTCTCGTGACGGGAGAGCACAACAGATTGCGCGAACACGGGCGACCGCCCTCCTTACGGAGGCTCAGGAAGCCGTACGGAGTGTCCGGGAAAACGGATGGGAATACATTGCCTCCTATGGCAACAATCTTCCGTATCATCCGCAAATCGAAAATACCCGTTGGATTTTAGCAAGCGGTGAAGATACCCCCGGGGGATTTACCCGAAGCGTAGAGTTTTCTCCCGTACAGCGTGACGCGGACGGCAGGATTGTGACCAGCGGGGGTGTAACCGATCCTTCGACGCGAAGGGTAACGGCAAAAGTTCGATGGGTGACCCCGTTGCCGACCGAGATAACATCCGTATTTTATTTAACCCGGCATAATGCCATCGTCCACGTCGATACGACGGAAGAGGATTTTGCCGCGGGAGATACCTCTCAGCATTCGCGGGTGGTAAATCTTGCGGGCGGTGAGGTTATCTTGGGTTCCACCGGCGGTTATGGCGATTGGTGTCAGCCGTCGCTTACCATCTCCGCGGTCGACCTTCCCAAAAGCGGGGTTGCCAACGCGATTTCCGCAATACAAGGACAAATCGCCGCAGGAACGGGAGAGAACGCAAGCGGTGTTTCATATGCCAATATTCTGGTGAGCGATCCGCAATATCCGGAAACTCCGACGGCTTCGGTGTCCGGCACCTTTGACGGTTACAAAACCAACGATGTTTTCACGGAATCACAGTATGCCTACCTTGCCACCGATACCAATACGAAGGAAGTGGAGATCATGAGTCTTGCGACCGTGGACGGATCGGGAAAATACGCCGAGGTGGGGTACTTTAACGCGCCGGGCAACGGGAATGCCGAAAGCGTTACCACGCAAGGATCAGTTGGTTACATGGTGGGAGGATCAAAGCTATACTCATTTGATCTTTCCCAAAAAACGGGATCCCGGCCGATTCTGGATAGTGACGGGCTTTCGCTTCCCGGTACCGGTAAAAGCATTGTGACTGCAGGAAACCGCGCGTTTATTGCCACCAGTGCGACGAATGCGCAACTGGTGATCGTTGATATCAGCAATACATCAAATTTACAGGTGGTCAACCAAATCGGGTTGCCTGCGTCGGGAGGGAAAGCCATATATGTGAATGCGAGCGGAAGTAGGGCATACATAGCGACTGAACAGTCCGCATCGCAACGTGAGGTATTTATCGTCAATACGGAGGCGGGAAGTGCGGGATACACCCAGGTTCTCGGATCGTACGATACGGGAACCATGAACCCCAGGGGTATTATCGTCGTTTCCGGACCGCGCGCGATTATCGTCGGAACGGGAGGCGAGGAATACCAGGTCGTCGATATCACCAACGAACAGGCTAATCCGCTCCCACGCTGTGGCGGCTTACAAATAGACTCGGGGGTGAACGGCATTGATACGGTGCTTGCCGCAAGCGGGAGAGCGTATTCGTATATTATTTCGGGCGACGCCTCGAGTGAGCTGAAGATCATTGAAGGAGGCCCGGGAGCAAACGGGCGGGATTACTATCTTTCGGGGATATTTGATTCCCGGATATTTGATGCCACAACGATAGCCACCGGCAGTGCGGACGTCGCATTTAACCGGATTAGCGCACAGATTTTTGTTCCTTCGGCACAATCCGCCGTGACCCTGCAGTTTGCGGGAGCCGATGCGGTGGGAGGGAGCTGTGACGCCGCCTCGTACGTGTTTGTGGGACCGGACGGGACGGGTAATACGGCATACGCTTCATCAAACGGTATTTCGATAACGGGAGCCCTGCCGTTTTCCGATGACGGCACCGGCTATGAAAACCCCGCGCGGTGTTTCCGATACCGTGTAAATCTGGCCACGGGGGATGCGACGCTTACCCCCATCGTCAATGATGTCAGCGTTACTTTGTCACCATGAAAAAAAATACCGGATTTTCTACCATTGAATTGATTTTATACATCGGGCTTACCGGGATGTTGCTCGGCGTTATGAGTCAGGTTTTTCTTGCTATTATCGGTGTCCGTAGTTCCTCAACTCAGACGACGGCCGTCCAGCAGGATTCACGGTTTCTCCTTGCCCGCCTTGCCTATGCGGTACGTCGTGCTGACGATATTGTGTCTCCCCAAATCGGTGAGGCAAGTTCCTCAATGACGTTACGAACGAGCGAATCGGGAAACACGATTACCGAACGGTATTATTGGGACGGGCAAAATATTTGGGTGACGACCGCTTCTCAAAGCAGTCAATTAAACAGCAATAGAACGGTCGTCACCTCTTTTTCTCTGTCGAGAAACGGAACATCGTTAACGGAGCCAACAGGGACGGACACGATAACCGTTTCGCTTTCTCTTGAGGGAAATGCGGAGGTGACGACGGGACAACAAACGATAAGCGTCCAAACGACGGTGGGACAGCGATAATATGCAAACAAAACGATATCAGCATAATTCCGGCCAAGTGCTTGTCGCACTGCTCTATATCATGGTCATCGGCATCCTTGTTACCACTGCGGCGGTATATGCGGTCATCGGGAATACGCAGGCAACATCGGTGTTTGAAGCCGGGACACTGGCATTGAGCGCCGCTGAAAGCGGGGCTGAAAACGGCCTTTTGCGACTCGTCCGTAACCCGGCATATACGGGTGAAACACTGGTCATGAGCGCAAACCAATCGTCGACAGTAACCGTAAGCAGTGCTTCCGGTATCGTTCTCACCTCTCAGGGAACGTATGGCACCGTGAGTAAGCAGATTGAGGTACGTCTGCATTATAATGGAGGAGAGTTAGTCGTCGATTCATGGCGGGAGCTTCCGTAAAAATCCTATGACTGCACTGGCACTATTACGTCCGAATTCATTGTTTGTTTATTACAGCGATAAGCCTGCGCCTATCGGCGGAGAACTTTCAAAAGCCGTTGTATCCGATATGGAAGTGGCGAGTGAAGAAAATCTCACTGCCGAGATACAAAAGCTCATTCCGAACACCGGTACGAACACTATTCCCACCATCCTCGTATTAAGTGATGACTTGTGTTTTGTCAGACAAGTGAAGGAAGGGGAGAAAACGGATGTTGAAAATTCACTTATCGGAGCAACGCCCTTTTCCCAGGTGGCAATCGCCAAAATGACCGCGCATGATCAACAATACCTTATAGCAACAAACCAGGATCTGTATGAATCCGTCAGCCGATCGCTGAAAGCACAACGACATGAAGTAAGTATGGTCGTGGCGTGGTCGTGTCTTGTCGAGCACGGGTTAACGCACGGAGAGATAGAAGCGGCCACAATAAAACGGATTTTCGACAATACCGCAATGCTTCGTGAATGCCGATTTGCGCTTACGGCTGAGCCAAAACAAGCCATGACTATGGAAACGGTACCGCAAAAAAACGAAAAAAAGAAGCTCCCGTTAGGCTGGATTATCTTTGGTGTCGCGTCATTGCTGTATGCGATCGCCATGTATTGGTTTTTTATCCGCACCGCATAACCCGTATGATCTTGACAAGGGTGGAATTGTTCCCCTATGCTGATTCTAGGGTATTTTTATGTCCTTGGGAGGGGACCTGCCTATGAAAAAATATATAAAGGGCTTTACGCTCATTGAGTTATTGGTAGTTATCGGTATTTTGGCGATATTATTGGCGATTACGCTTATTGCTATTAATCCTGCACGTCAATTCGGACAGGCAAATAACACGAAACGACGGAGTGATGTGTTGCAGGTGTTGAATGCAATTCATCAATATGTCGCGGAAAACCAGGGACAGCTTCCCGCAGAAGTAAGCGGTTTGACCGCAGGAACGGCGACGCTGTTTAATTCCACAAACTTTCCGAATCTTTGTGGACAACTCGTCACCAACTATTTGCCTGCATTGCCGACGGATCCGTCGCTTAATACGGCAAATATCACTGACTGTACCGCAAATGCTGGGCAGTGGGGAAATACGGGGTATGAAATATCCCGCGACGCGCAAAATCGCATAACCGTGAGTGCGCCGACAACGGATAACGCCGCGGTTATTACGGTTACCCGTTAATGACAATATAATTGAAGCAAAAATCCCCCGAATCCCGGGGGATTTTTGTATGCGGACGAAAACAACGACGCGAGGAAAAAAAGATCGGAAGGGTGCCGAAAGGATTACAATGTTGCCGAGCCTCTGGCGGCACGGACACGATTTACTTTGGAGAGGTGTATTTTACGAAGCCGCAGGGTGAGCGGCGTAATTTCCAACAACTCGTCATCCTCGATAAAGTCGAGTGCCTGTTCCAAACTCATCTCGATAGGCGGATCAAGCTGGATCGCGACGTCGGCATTTGCCGAGTGAATGTTGGTAAGCCGTTTTGACTTGGTCACGTTCATATCAATATCTTCACTCCGGTTATTGATGCCGATAATCATTCCTTCGTATACGGGAACTCCCGGACCTATTAACGCCTTGCCCCGTTCCTGCACCGTGGTGAGGGCATACCCCGTAGATTTGCCGGTTTCTATGGAGATGAGGACCCCGTTTCGAGCCTTTGCTTTTTTGGGGGTCATCGGGAAGTAGCCGATAATACGGGTGGCAATAATGCCGCTTCCCCGTGTTTTTGTCATGATGTCACCCCGAAAACCCAATAAGTTTCTCGTCGAAATTTTGTACACCATTTTGGTGACACCCCGTTCATTGGTATGCGTATCAAGCATTTCTCCGTGCCGTTTGCCCATTTCTTCCGTAATAATCCCGACAAGCGAGGAGTCGAGCTCAATGGTAAGTTCCTCATACGGCTCATGGGTAACGCCGTCAATTTCTTTGACGATAACTTCGGGCTTGCCTACTTGGCACTCAAATCCTTCACGCCGCATCGTTTCGAGAAGCACTGCAATATGCAGTTCGCCGCGACCCGAAACCAAAAATCCGTTGGAAGTCGGGCTCGGTTCGATTTTAAGACCGATATTTGTCTGTATCTCGCGGGTCAATCGGTCGGCAAGTTGTGTGGGCGTTCCGAATTTTGATTCTTTTCCCGCAAAGGGAGAAGTATTGGGACCGACCAACACCTTGAGCGTCGGTTCTTCTATCTGAATCTTGGGAAATCCGGTGGGATCTGAAGGGCTTGCGAGTGTTTGCCCGATAGACATGGAGCTATTACCGGTTATGGCAATAATATCTCCGGTTTTTCCTACCGAGGCGGGAATCCGCTTCAATCCTTCGCTGGTAAATACTTCTTCCACACGGAAAGATCCCTGAGACGTGTTTTCATCGAGAATAAGCAATTGATCTCCCTTTTTTACTTCTCCCTGGCTGACCTTGCCGATGGCGAATTTTCCCTTGTGGCTATCAAAATCGAGGGTAGTGACGAGCATTTTAAACGGTTTTTCCGAATCCCCCTTGGGAGCGGGGATATATTTGGTAATTGCCTCAAAGAGGGGAATGAGGTTTGCGGGTTCATCGGGATTTTCCGGAAGATGATCCCAGACTTTCTCATTTCTTCCTATTGCGTAAAGTACCGGAAAATTCAAATGTCCCTCGTGATGGGCAAGGTGAAGAAACAGTTCTTCGACCTCGTGTAACACTTCGGCGGGACGCGCATCTTTTCTGTCGATCTTATTGATGACGACGACAACGGTAAGATCGTGTTCAAGGGCTTTCTGGAGTACAAAATGCGTTTGGGGAAGGGGGCCTTCAGCCGCATCAACGATAAGAAGCGCGCCGTCCGCCATATTAATGACTCGTTCCACTTCACCCGAAAAATCCGCGTGTCCCGGGGTATCGATGATGTTAATTTTGGTCGTTTTATAAAAAACGGAAGTGTTTTTGGCCAAAATGGTAATGCCTTTTTCCCTTTCCAGATCATTTGAGTCCAAAATGGTGGTTGCCGTCATTTCCGCCTGGTTTTCCCGAAAGGTGTGGGTTTGCTTCAGCATGCCGTCCACCAGGGTGGTTTTGCCGTGATCCACGTGGGCGATAATAGCAATATTTCTGATATCCGTTTGCATAGATGAAGTTCGAAAACGGGGAGATAAGCACGAGCACACGAGGCATCTTCCTTACCCACAGCCATTGACGATATCCCGTAGTATATCAGTTTTTAGGGTCTTTCCGCAACCCTACACCGAGGTATTTGTCCCTTTTTCCGAATACATACCAGCTCATAAAGGCCACATAGACGGTATAGACGGCTATCTGGGCAAGGTCCATGGTCCGGGTTATGCCGAAGACCGCCTTTATGAGATCACCGACCAATGTGGTTTTGGCGGGAATGAACGATAGGGTGACCCGCGCAAATTCGGGCATGATACCCGCCTCGGCAAACTCGTGGATTCCCCGGGCAAATAACCCCGCCGCGAACAAAATAAGCAACAGACTGGTCGTTTGGAATGCGAGCCGAACCGGAAGTCTGATTGCCGCGGTAAAAAGCCCGAAAGAAATAAGCAAACCGCCGATAAGACCTCCGAAAAAACCGGCAAATATTGCCTGGGGCTGTGAGGAAAAAAATATGGTGGACAAAAAAAGCACAATTTCAAACCCTTCCCGAAATACCGCGGTGAAAGCCAGCCAGAAAATACCGCGCCGCTCTTCCCGTTTCATGGTTTGTGTCATTTGTGAAAGAAGCCTTGTTTTGTATCCCGCAAAAAAGCGATGCAGGAAAAAAACCGCCCACGTGATAAAGAGTGCGGATAACGCCATCAATATCCCCTCAATAAATTCCTCGACTTTTCCCGAGTATACCTCACGTACTTTTACGCCGAAGAGACTTCCCGCAATAAGCAACAATACACTGACCGCGCTTGCCGCAAGTGTTGCTTGCCAGACCGTACGAATACTTTTTGTTTGCTTCAGCTTTACCAGTATGCCCAGCATGGTTGCGACAATGAGCGATGCTTCAATCACTTCGCGCAACGTAATAAGAAATGACGCGATCATAGAAATGCTCTCTTTTTTTCACAAAAAAACGACCCTTTAGGAAAAGGTCGTCAGTTTTTTGTAATGAGGACGGGAGTGATCCTCAATCGATACGCTCCCTTTACGTGAAAAACGGTATCATTGTGTATTCTACATTACCAACTTACCTATTTTTACGCAAGTACCGTTATCTTATCGGCGGAGACGCCACCGTTCGGATAGTGATAAAAAGTAGGATAGCGGTTGTCGTGTTCTTGAGACTATGGGGATGAGCAACCGGTACGGTGACGAAGTCGCCTTGCTTCACCGATTGCCACTCGCTTCCCACAAGCATTTCTCCCGTTCCCGAAAGGAAAAAATAAAACTCTTCACCGTCGGGATGCGTGTGTGTTTCAAGCTGTTTGCCCGGTTCCAGCCACGCATAATTCATCGTGGCGATATCCCCCCGATGCGCTTCCTCACCCGAAATCAACCGTTTTCGATGGGTGGTGTTGTTATGGATGATTTCCTCAGGAATATCCGCGGTATTTTTTACGGGAAACGGCATAACAAACATTGTATCATAGCAAAAGAGCGTCGGAACGTTGCACGCCGGTGACGGTGGAGAACAGTGCCTTCGCGTATCGGTATATGAAACGGGGATTTGTTATCGCATTTGGTATCGTTGCACTGGCACTCTGTTGTGTGCTGGCGATACGCATATTGAAGTTGCGTCCGCTTTGTCCCGGGTGTGACGTTATGGTCATTTCGCTTGATCAGGTGCGGGCAAAAAGCCTTCCCTGTTTCGGCTATTTTCAAAACACCATGCCGTCGCTTTGTGATTTTTCCCGGAAGTCAACCGTTTTTACCCGGGCATATGCCACGGCATCACGAACGCAGGACAGTCATTTTTCCATGATGACGGGGCTCTACCCCTCATCACATACCATGAACCTGCCGTATGCAAGCGTATTGCCCGAAGGTGTGGTCACGATTGCATCGGTCATGAAAGAAAATGGCTACAAGACTCACTTCCTGGGTCCGTCAAACGATCCCCATTTGCCGCTTACCCGGGGGATGGAGCGGGGATTCATGAACACCTATGCCGCCGATGATCCGGAGAGTTGGATAACGACGTTGGCATCGATAAAACAAGAAGCAACAAATAGCGGCTCGCCGGCGTTCTATTTTATGCACACCTATATGGCGCATGAACCCTATATGCCTAAAGAAGAACATATCCGCCGGTTTTACCAAGGAACCGTAACACCCCGGCTTTCCTATGACGATCTGTGTATGCTTACCTATCAAAAACTGGTGAGCCTGCGCCCGGAAGCAATACAGATCGGCGGCGGCGAGGGCTCTTTGTGTGATCGGCTATTTCGATACCAGGAAAACGCATCGACCTTTGCCGAATTTGATGATGTGTATAGCATCATCGTTGATGAATATTGGCACCAGTTTGCCGATCTTGTCCCCGAAGAGAAGGCACGGTATTTGCACGCGCTCTATGCGGCCTCGCTCTATGAGCTTGATCTTTCTCTCAACAATTTCATCGCTTACCTCGAGCACAACGGCGTTCTTCAAAACACCGTTGTGGTAATTGTCGGAGATCAGGGGGATGAGTTTTTTGAACATAACGGATATTCGCACGGCGGCACGCTCTACGACGAAGTGTTGAAAGTGCCGTTTATCATTTACGTGCCGGGGAAAAAAGGAAGTACATCATCGCGTCTCGTATCCCTTATTGATATCATGCCGATCGTAAGCAGAATAACGGGGATTATTTCACCGCGCTCGATTTCAGGCATTGATGTGTTCGGAACCGCTCGCCACGCGGTAATATTGGCAGAGCACGTTACTGACGGGATGACCGCAATCATTACCGGAAGATGGAAACTCATTGAAAACCGCCGTGAAGACGGGCCGGAGTACGAGCTCTATGATCTTTTCGCGGATCCCGGTGAGAAAGAAAACAAAGTGTCTGCCGCACCGCGGATTATCCGTGCGATACTTGCGGAGTATAAAAGAATCAGCAAGGCGTTGCCATCGTATCCGGCGGGGAAACAACCGCTCCCTGAGTGGATAGGCGAGGAGGATAGAAAAACACTTATCGAAAGCGGGTATTTCTGACGCATTATCTTGGGATGTCCTGCAGGTTCTTTGGGTCCGTTATCTCGATCCCCTGCAGGAATCCGACCCGTCCGTTTCGGTCAAATAGGTTTCCCCGCACCGTGATGAAGTTTCTTTGTCCGGGATCGAGACGCATCCCGACATCATTTTTACTAAGTATATTTTTTAAAATCACGGTCTTGTCGTGCCGCGATGCGTCGGCCGCTTTGTCCGTATCCTCGTCCCCGGATCCGTCCAACGCAATGCCCACTTGCGAATTTTCGGCAAGATTTTTATAAAAACGATTATGTGTTGCGGGGAGTTGTCTGGTGAATGCTAAGTATGCGGGACCGGTGGTATGTTGCGATACATTATTTCGTACCGTGATACCCGAGGCGTTACTGATAAATATCCCGATACCGTATCCCGGGGAATTTTCTTCCTTTTCATAACAATACGACCAGCCGGGGATATCGTACACCGTATTGTTGGCAATGACCGTTTTTTCAAACGCCCCGCCGAATATTTTGATCCCTGCGCAGGCGGACGCGTTTTGACAGGATTTGTTAATCCGGTTGTTTTCGATACGAATCGCCCGGGTTATACTCTCATGTTTTTCCTGGCCGGTGACATGAATGCCGTAACTTGCGATATCGGAAATATCAGTATTTCGAATACGCGCTTCAAAAACTCTCGTTAAAAAAATTGCGGGCTCGTTAAAGGGATAGCCCGATTCGGTGATACGAACGCCATCAATGTCGATACGGGAAACATTCCCCGAACCGTCACCATTGCCGCTTATAAAAATCGGGGATCTGCTGATGTTGCTAAAGACGCCGCCGTGAATTCGTATTCCCCTGATGCTCGCGCCGTTTTCCGGTTCGGCATAAATGCCGTACGGGGCGTTTGTCATGAAAAGTCCGTTGAGGCGTATCGAATCAAGCGAAGCAGACGGATGTATGACAATCGCGCCGCCGGGGAGATCGGAGTACCGTCCGTTGAAATTGAGCAGATGGATGTCGGTAATTTCCACCTGTGATCGGCTTATCGTGATACCCGATTTTCGCGAGCCGATCTCTATGGGAAGCAATGCGGGATTTTTTTCCTGTTTCGGCCAGATATATATTTTCCCGTGTATGCGATCCGCATACCATTCGCCGGGTTCATCAAGGAGCGTTATCGCGTCTTCAACATAATATTTGATATTTTTTCCGATACCGGATTCCTGAATACCGTACGTCGTTGCACCCACCGGCATATCAAGAAAAAGCGATTGAGTACGCGGATCGTTTTGTATGACTGATCGGATGTGGAGGAATGTTCCGCACCGACTGCCTCCGTCCATAATATATGCGTCAGCGCCCGCAATATCGGGAAGCGTGGCAAGTTGGGGATCAATAAGTCGGGTAGGGGTGCCGCCGCTTTGTCCGTTGCCGAACCATGAGTCGTGATATTTTTCCTTTGACGGCTGTCCGTTCGGAGATTTCGCAAGCGGGAGCGGGGTGAAGGTTCCTTCCGATGTCCGCTCAAAAACTGCCGAGGGAATTTCATCGGAAGCGATATCTGCGACATAAATTTTTTTCCGGAGTGAAAAAGGAATCTCGATACAGTCCATTGTTTCGCAGTTATTCCATTGCAACCGTACTGCGGGGTCTGAGCCCAGGATTTTTACCGTACCGTTTTTTGACCGGTCGGGAATAAGTGATATTTTTTTTGCCGATGGGTTTCCCGTGATATGAATACTTTCCCGGTATTCGCCGGGTGCGATGCGGAGCGTTCCTCCGTTTGCCGCCAGAGTGACGCCGTGCTGAATTGTTTTTACCGGTGATTGCCGGGTGCCGGGATTCGCATCATCTCCGTCCTGCGATACGAATATGACGGGGGATTTGGGTATGAGGACAAAGATGCACACGCACAAGACGGCAAAGATCACTGCACCGGGGTATTTTTTACTTCGCATACGTCGGGGAACTTCCCCGATTCATTATACTCATCGTGCCGTTCCCTGCCCATCGCAAAGAGTATCGACGGATCACATCCTACACGGTTCATTAAAATCCCAGGGGCTCGTTGACGAAGATGATGCGGATATGACGCTTGAGCATTCGGTTTTCCCCTTTGATAATAAGTATCTTATTCACTTGCGAAGGTACACCGTACGCTTTGATACTTCGTTCGGACTCCAGGGGGAGTACGTACTCCTCCAAGCGGTTCATGGCATCGGCGAGGGTGGGCACGATTTTATGTGTTCCTACGACAAGGATGATATTTGGAGAGGTAAATGCGAGATGAGAAAGCTGGCTTCCCGTATTTGAAGCGATAAGCAAATCCCCCGACTCAGTTACCGCGTGGACACTCCCGAGATAAAAATCCGCGCCTGTCGATTCCCGACGTAGCGCCATTCGTTTCTCCCTGTCATTTTCGTTTGTTATGAGCGCATGCAAATCGCGCCATTCGTGGGTTCCTTCCCGAAGATACGGAAGATAACCGATTTGCTCGAGCGTTGTCGAGGTGCCATTCATGACGGAGACACCCCGGGGGACAGTCTTCGTAATCAACCCTAATGCGTCCGTACCGCTCGCCACTTCGATCACTTCATATCCTTTTTGTTGTAACGCGATTTTCGTCCGTTCAACGGTTGCTTTCGGTGCGGGATCGGAATACTTCATAAGCCTCCTTCTGAATATTTTGCAAAATGTTTTATAATTTTATATAATTACTATAGAATATATAGTACTATAGAATTTGTAGTATGTCAACACGCGATGAGACGAAGCATATCTGTTCAAAGACCGAGTTAAAGATTCTCGGGGATTTCTGGACTCTTCAGATTATTCAGTCGCTTACAGACGGGCAAAAACGGTTCTCAGAGCTGGAACGCATGCTTCCGGAAATAAACCCAACGACGTTAACCGCACGGCTAAAAAAACTCATGTCGCAAAAGCTTATTCTGCGAAGTGAAGAAACCGTGGATAAAATCTCCGTCGCGTACTCACTTACGGAAAAAGGAAAAGGAATTTTGCCGGTTTTAGTAGAGATCCGACGATTTGCGGAAAAATACCTCCGATAACGGTTAGCTCCCGATACGCCGAAGTATCGCGTCGGCAAAGCGGTTCGCGGCCATGGCGTCGGTATTGAGGAACAGTTCCGGCTCGCAGAGTTCAATTTCCATAAGCGTGAAGGTATCCCCGTCAAGCAGTCCGTCTATACGCGCGTACAGCAACGAATCCGGGAGTTCGGTAAGAAGCCGCTCGAGTTTTTGCACGGTATGTTCATCGGCAATTA
>WBZO01002152.1_pt1 | contig 26903 bp, 23 predicted proteins | sample 5204261 | NCBI WGS metagenome assembly WBZO01 (sample SAMN12412400, study PRJNA552823) | activated sludge metagenome | isolation source: activated sludge from anammox sidestream of wastewater treatment plant... | place: USA: North Carolina | collected 2017-09
TTCTTCGCCTCGTCGAGCAACTCGGTGGCGTAACCGTTCAGCACGTCATTTTCTTTCGCGTCGGCCTTGATGATGAAATCGCCGTGTTTCGTCTCGCGGTACTCTTTCATCACGTCGAGCAGGTCGAGCGTGTTTTTGGCCCAGAGGTTGAACGGATCGCCCTCGAATGATTTCTCGACCTCCGCGCGTCCTTCCTCCATCTTGCCCAATCGCAGCAGACCCATCCCAAGCGCGAGATGCGACGACCAGAGACGCGGCGAAAGCTTCACGGCTTCGTTCAGGAACGCGACCGATTCGCTGTAACGTCGCGTCTGCGTGGCGAAGTGGGCCAGCGTTTCGTAAAGCGGCCCGTAGCGCGGATTGATCGCCAGCGCCGCTTTGACTTCGTTGTTGTACTCGGTTTGTTTGTCCTGAAGCCAGAACATCGCGGCGCGCAAGGAGCGGGCTTCGAGCGAATTCGGATTGATCTTCAGAGCCTCGTCTATCAGCCTGGCCGCCGATTGGTGGCGTTCTGCTTCGAGGTCAACCGAGGCGGCGAAGGTCTTGGCCTCGACGTAATTCGGATTGATCTTCAGCGCCTGGGTGAGAGCGGCGTTCATCGCGTCGCCGCCTTCGATCCGTTTGTTCGCGGCTACGGCCAGATGCGCGCGGGCGCTGTTCGGATTGATCTTCAACGCGTCGGTCAGGAACTCGGCGGCTTCCTGGTAATTGTATTTCGTCGTGTAAAGTTCGCCGCCGCCCAATTGAGCCTCGATGCATTCTTCATCAGCGGCGATGGCTTCGAGGTAAACGTCGTTGGCGTCCTTGTATCTTTCCAGATGCGTCAGCGCGCGCGCCACCAGCGTCAGCGCCTCAGCCGTGTCAACGTCTTCCTCTTCGTAATATTTGACGAACGACTCGAAAATCTCCCGCGCGGCTTCTTCCTTACCTGTGAGATTCAGGATTTCAGCGCGGCGCAGATCGGCGCGCAGCCGGATCAGTTCTTTAGCGGCGTCTTCCTCGGATTGCTCATCAGATTTTTGCTCGGACTGTTGAGCGGGCTTTCGGACAAGCTGGGCGGCCTTTTCAAATTCGGAGATCGCTTCGGCGTAACGCCCCGTGATGGCGTAAACCTCGCCGAGCGTCAATCGCGATTGCGCTTCGTTTTCGCGCGCGCCGAGAAACTTCTTCGCGTTCGTTTCGGCTTCGGCATACTGCCCGGTTTCCAGATAAGCTTGCAGCAAGCCCTTTTGAGCCTTCCCGTCTTTCGGATTGGCCTGAAGCAGTTTGGTGAACGAGAGGATGGCCGATTGATACTTGCCGTGTTTGAGTTCGTCTTCGGGCGATTCGCTTTGAGTGTCTTGCGCCGAGGCGCAGGAGAAGGAGGTCGTGAGCGTGATAAGGCAAGCCGCGAATAACGCGAAGAACACGAAATTCAAACGGCGGCAGGTAAACTTACTGAAAAAGTCGGAAAACAGCATTTTCGGTTTCTCCCTCAAACTCACTTCATCGTGATCTTCTCTGCCCCTACTTCTTTTTGGCCTTGATGCCCTGGCCGACTTTGGCAAGCTCGACCAGCAGCTTTTCCAGCGCCGCGTCGTACTCATCCTCGTTCATCTGCGCTTTGCGAAGCTTGAGTTGTTCGATTTCACCCTCAAGACGCAGCCGCTCGGAAAACAGTTTCGCAAGTTCGGCGTCGCCGCCGGATTGTTGCAGCGGCAGGGAATCGAAATAGGTCGTTTTGGCCAGCGCGCCGTCGCCCTCTTCTTCTTTCGCGTGCCCTACGCCATCGCCATTGTCTTCGAGCAGAGAGTGTTCGGTCGCCAGAAGTTTTTTCTGTTCGTAAAAGCCGCCGGTCAACTTGCTGGCGTAATTGAACGCTTCGAGCGCCGAGACGCGGCTGTTTTTGTCGGTGTCGGCTTCGGGGTTGCTCAATGCGGCGATGAAGTATTCGGCGAAGCGCGTGGCGTTCTGCTCCTGTCCGCTGCGTGTGGCGGTGATGACCACACGGCCAGCGCCGGAGAGAGGTTTGATGAATTCGCCGCTGGCGCTGGCCATGTTCACGATGACAACCTTGCGCGAAGGCAGAGCATTGATCAATTGCGCGTAATCGGCGGCGCTCAGGTCAGGCCCGATCAGATTGAATTTGGCGATTTTGCCGTCGAAGCTGCCGTGACCGATGAAGAAGATGAAGACCTGATTGTCGGGCTTGACTGCGTTGCGCAATTTGACGAACGCGTCGCGCACCGTTTCGGCGGCGCATCGTTGCTCGTTCTCGGCTGGTTTTTCGGCGAGCGTGATGACTTGTTCTTCTGCGAATCCCAGCCGCCCGATCATCGCCGCGCGCAACTCGGAAGTCCATTTGGCGAATTGAGCCGAGTAAGATTCTTCGCCGCCGATGCCGCTGATGATGACCGCGAACTTGCTCGGATCGGGTGGCAGGCGCGGCGTCGGAGTTGGCGCGGCCTTTTGGGGGTCCTGTTTGGCGGCGACCGGCTTGTTGGGCGCGACGGGAACGTCCTGCGCGCAAGCGGCGCCGGCGGTCAGCGTCAGCAGAATAGTTGTTGTGACAAGATGGCGAATCACGATGGAACGAACACCTCGAATAAAATTAAGCCGCCGTCCGAAGCGCCTCTTCAGCAGCCCGGGACAATTCAACATGGGCGAAGCAATCTTGCGGGTAAAGATAGTCTTCTCCTGACTCGTCAATCACTCGAATGTAATCATCTTTAGCCGCTTCCTCATCAGGGAGCGTCTGATAGACCTTCCGTAGTTCCAGGTCATCGCAACCCTCATTCTTGATGCAGACGACGAACTGTGTTGTCTTTCCTTCTTTTTTCATACGCCGCTACGCCAGCCCTTTTCGCTTCCTCAAAAACCATTCAGCCCCTGCCAATCCGATGAGCAGCATGAAATTGATCGGCATGTCCCACAGGTCTTTGCTGACCCGCTCGGAATTTTTGCCTTCGAGCAGGGTGATTTCGTCCAGCAGATCGCTGGCCTTGCCGAGCGGGAAATACTTTCCGCCCGTTTCAGCAGAAGCGCGTTTGAGCAGCTCGACGTTCTGCGCGGCGTCGTGGAATTCGCGCGTGCGGTCGGTGATCAGGAAAGTTGATTGCGCCGAGCCGAGCGTCGTCCCGCCACGCCGCGCGGTCATCTCGACTTTGTACAACCCGTTTTCGTCGGGCGTGAATTCGTTGCGGTAGTCGGCGCCGGAGCCGTTCTGCTGCTCGCCGAAATTGATCTTGAGGGGGACTTCGACGCTCGCGCCGGAGGGCTTCGTGATTCGTGCGACGATTTGCGCGTCGGTGACGGCGTTGAATTTTTTGTCGTTGACCTCGCCGCGCAAGATCACCGCGTCGCCTTTCGTGTAAACGTCGCGTTCAGCCGCGACCTCGTACTGATTTGGCGTGGCGCTGACCAGATAGCGCAGCAATTGCCGCCAGAAAGTTTCGTGCGCGTTGTTCTGCGAAGGCATCTCCATCCGCCATCGCCAGGTATCGTTAGCGGCCAGGGCCATCGTGCGCCCGCGTCCGTAACGTTCTTCGGCCAGCAGAGGCGCCGTGCGGCTGCGGTCAGTAGTGTTGTTGGCTTCGAGAATGATCGTCGCGCCGGGTTTGGCGGCGGTCATCATCTCCGGAATTGAAATCGGCGGCAGTTCTTCCCACGCCTTCGCGCTCAGGTTACGGTCTTCGTTCAATCGCGTGACTGCGTGCGTGCGCCCGCGCGAAGTGAGCGCGGCTTTGAAATTCGACACGACCTGGGTCTCGAACTCCTCGACCTGATCGTTGAGAACGAGCGGCGACAGATCGGCGACCGGCGTGTTGGCGTATTTGCCGGCGTCGAACGAACGCGAGCCGCCCAGCATCAACACGCCTCCGCCGCGCCTGGCTGCGAACTGCTCGATGTTTTTCAGTTGATCGTAAGAGAAGAAGTTGGCTTCGACGCTGCCGATGATCACGCCCTGATAAGTGAACAACTCCTCGTCGCTGACGGGAAAGCCGCCCGTCAATTCGCCACCTGATTCAACGCCCTGCCGGTAGAACTTCCCGTCGGCGGAACGAAGCGCGGAAACCAGAACCAGATTCTTTTCGTTCTTCGCCAGCGCCTTGCGTATGAAGGCGTATTCCCAGCGCGGCTCCCCTTCGATGTAAAGAATCTTCGGATGGTCGTTCGTGACTTCGATCAATACATCCTGCGCGTTGTTTTCGACGGTCATTTCGCCATCGAGCGGTTTGACCTCGAACGTGTAACGATGCGCGCCGGGTGATGACGGCGTGAATTCAATCGTCAGCGTCTCGGCCTCGCCGCCTTTCACGTCCAGCGTTTGAGTCTTCAGCGCGCGCCCGTCTTCGCTGATCGCCACGATGACTTTGGTTGCGCCGTAACCGTCCAGGCGAACCAGCGCGTCGGCGATGACCGCCGATCCGGCGAGCACGCGGCGCGGCGTCGCCACGCGCGACATCTCGGCGTCTTTGAACCGCGTGGGATTGCCGACTCCGATGGTGAAGACGGGAATGTTCTTCGCGCGCAACTCTCTCAGTTCCGCGCCCAGGTCGCGCGAAGTGTTCGCCCCGCCGTCGCTGATCAGAACGACGGCGGAAAGGGCCGATGCGCTCTGATCTTTAACCGCTTCGCGTAAAGCGTTGACGACATCCGTCGTCGCGCCTTCAGCCTTCAATTCGTTTGCGTCTTTGATCTTCGTCGCGTTGGCCGAAAAGCCGTACATTCCGACTTTGAACTTTTCATCCAGGCCGCGCGCGAATTGATTGTTTGCCGAGAGAAGCTCCTTCGCCGCGTCAATGCGGCTCCGCCCGTTTTCATCGCTGATCTGCATGCTGCGCGAATCGTCAACGATCACTGCGACCGAAGTGCTCTTGGGAATGATCGAGGGGACGACGACCACCGGGCGCATCAACAAGATGAGCAACAACGCCAGCAGTGAAGCGCGCAACGCGACCAGGCCGAATTTGGATTTCGAGTTAATGCGGTAGCCGGGGCGAATGTAGAGGAAGTAGACGAGCAGCGCGAGCGCGAGCGCGGCCACCGTAACCCACAGCCAGGAAGGGCGATTGGCGAATCCGAGCTGCCCTTTGGCAAACGTTGACCATTTGTGTTTGAAGAAAAACTGAATGAGTTGATCCATTCGCCGTCACTCCGCTACTGAATTGAGTCGAGTCGTCAGCCATCGCTTCACTTATGTATTGATCATAAGCCCGTTTTTTATGCGCTTGCTCTTCGGGGCAGCAAGGTGTGTGTGTGAGGAACGCAATTATAACCACGCCTTGCGCCAGCGTAAAACCGTTTGCGTTTCGAGCCTGCGAAATGGTGGAATGCGCGAAGTTGAACAAAAATGTTTGCAAAAGATTTTGAAGGAGAACCACGCGATGAGAGCAAACGAAGCCGTTCTGACGCTCCCCTGGCAGACGTTGCGTTTTCGCCTCCTGGGGGTTCTTCCGCTCCTCTTCTTCGTTGCGCGGGCAATCGAATACGCCGTAATCGCCAAAACGCCTGAGCAGATTTTGTGGAGCTGCCACGTCTCGAACCTGTTGCTCGCCTTCGGGATGTTTCTGGCCAATCCGTTCCTGATCCGTGTCGCAGTCTTCTGGCTGATTCTGGGCGTGCCGCCCTGGATCATTGATATGGTGAGCAGCCATCTGATCACGCCGGTTTCGATCTTTTCGCACCTCGGCGGATTCATCGTGGCGATTGTGGCGATTCGGCAGGTGGGAGCGAAACTCTGGAGTTGGATTCCGTCGCTGATCTACTTCGTGATTCTCCAGCAGATCACGCGGCTGGTGACCGCGCCGACAGATTACACCAACGTCAACGTGGCGCATTTCGCGTACAACCACTGGGTTCTGTTTTCGAGTTATTGGAAGTACTGGGTAGTGAATACCGCGCTGGCCGCTGCGACGCTGTTCATCATCGAGCTTGTGTTGCTGTGGCTGTTTCCCGATCAGGACAAGTCAACATCGGCTTCGTGAAATCGCATCGAGTGAATCAATCCGATCAACTCGTTCGGAACAAGCCGAACGCCGTTGTTTTGAACCTCCGCCAGTGATACCCACCTGGCCGTGAAGAAGCCCGCGCCGTCTTCGCGGCCGATCAGCGTCTCCCGCTCGTAGAGCGACTTGTCGGTGAATCGGGCGTCGTAAACGAAAACGACTTCGTGTCCCGGCCGCCCTTCGAGCGTGAAGACGTTTTCGATCACGCCGAGCAACCGCGCGTCTTCGATCTCGGCGCCCAATTCTTCTTTTATCTCGCGCGCGAGCGCGTCGCGGCTGTGTTCGCCGAACTCGACGCCTCCTCCCAATGGACGATAGAACTGTGTTTGCTTGACGCTGTCGAAACCCTCTGCGGCCAGAATGTGGTCGCCGTTGCGGAACAGGCAAATGGCGATGGGACGAATACGGTTCTGTTTCATCTTGGAGCCTCGTTGCGGTTGAAGTTGGCGGAAAACAAAAACGGCGCGATTCTATCTGCGCCGTTGGAATAGGTAAATGGCTTCCAGGCCGGATCATTTGATGTTCACGGTCACCGTGTTCGACGTCTTACCCTCAACTGTCAAAACAACATTCACCGGGCCACGTCCGATCAGTTCGCGCGAGAGCGGAATGTTGACTTGATCCAGCCCGATAAAGCCGCCCTGCGCCCCAACGAACAATGGCGTTCCCGTGACGCCGCCGACGTTGTAGCCGGTCGCCGGCAGCGAACTGCGGAACCGGACGCCTGTGCAGAACAGAACCAGAAAAACCTGATCGGTCGCCGGCCCAAGATCAATCGGGACGGGGACGAATTGATTCTGCGACGAATTGAAAGCGGCGACAGGCTCGAAAGTCTGGACGCCGTTCCTGAATCGCAACGCCGCAGCCGCCGCGACTCCCTGCCCGTTTGCGTTCATCGTGAACACGCCGGGCGCGACGGACTCGACCAGCATTGATCCGGTTGAAACCGCGCCGTCGCCGCTGGTGATCGTGACGGACGTGTTCCCGATCAAAATCCCCGGAGCGATTTGGTAATTGACCTGAGTCGGCGAGACGAAAAAGAGCGGCGCCAGGCGTTCGTTGCCGGAACTGTCGCGCAATCTGACCTGAGTCCCGCCGAGCGAAGTCGGCAGCGGATTGCTCGTGGCCGCAGCCGGAGCGACGGCCAGCGAATTGCCGAATGCGCTGACGATTGATTCGGCGGCGACGTTATTTGTGAATCTGGCGGCGCTGACTGTGGTTACAGGCGGACTGCCCGATCCGGCGACGAGTTCAATCGCGCCGGTCACAATCGTCCGCTTCGAGCCGTTGCTGACGATGATGTTGCGCAATCCGGCCGGCGCGCCGGGACTGATGTTGATGTCGGCCATCACGGCGGGCAATCCGCTGTTGGTGGTTCTGAAATGCGTTCGCAGAATCGTGACGCCGGGGCCGCTGACAGCGAGCGGCGTTCCCGATTGCGGCAGGCCCGGCCCGGCCACGCCGATGGTCAGGTTGTTCTGACCCTGAGCGGCCATCGTCGCAACATTGAGAAAAGCGCCGTTGGCGGCGTCGTAAACTATCCAGGCGTCGAACGGCGATGCGCCGCGCGTGACCGTGATGTCGAGCGCCGTCGTCGCGCCCGCACCGACCGATACCTGGAAATCGCCTGAAGTTTGAAAGTCCACGGTGACGTTGCTGAAAAAAGATTGCAGGTCGAAGCGGCTGAAGAAGGCTCCGTTCACTGTATCGAGCGGCTCGGCGTAGACGGTGTAATTGCCCGGCGGCAATCCCTGAACCGAATAGCCGCCGTCGGGTTGCGAAAGCGCGCCAGTGATCACGTTTCCATTGCCGTCTACGACTGCGACGTGAGCGCCGAAGATCGCGGCGCCGGTATTGTCCGCCACGCGCCCGCGAATCGTCCCTGTTGATGAATCGAATCCCGGCGCCGGGTAAACGACCGAGACGGCGATCTGATCGTCGGGTTCCAGCGTGCGGCCTCTGATCCGGCCCACACCGGTGCGCGGGAACATCGTCGCGCCGCCGATGGGCGTGTGATTGAGTCCGATGATGTGGCCGATTTCGTGAGTCGTGATTTCAGCGATGTCGGCGGCGTTGTTTCGCCCGTCAACGGCCCACTGAAATTGATTGCCGTTGAAGGTCAGCGACGCGTCAATGATCTCACCCGTGCGCGGCCCGCTGGCGAAGCTCGTCAGACGCGAGATGGCCAGCGCTCCCGCAACGTTCAACCCGTCCGGCGTGGTGGTCGAATTTTCAAGCCAGAAAAGTTGCAGCTTATTGTCGTTGCCGGTCGTGGTCGAAGTCGTGTCGGGGCCACGCGAAAACGCAAGCGCGCTGGTCGGCACATCCTCCCATGCCTGGAACGACGCGGCGATGGCTTGCGCGACCTGCGAGAAAGGCAGGTTGTCGCTGCCCGCCGGGTTGAGGTTGTAAACGATCCGCCCATTGACGACTTCATTTGTCATCGGGGCAGTCAGATTCCACGAGATCGTAGTCCCGTTCGAACTGCTCAACGGACTGCGCACGTAAGATTCCGTTTTGTGACCGGCGAAAGAAAAGATAACGATCAGCAGGATGAATCGAGCCAGGTATTTCATGGTTCACCTAACGCGCGCGATGCGATTGCGAAGTTCGTCCACCGTCAGACGAGTTGATTTCAGGTTTACGGGACGCAGACTCTTCCCGCGACCGGCGCCGTCAACCAGAGTGATGCCGGAAAAGTCTCGGATGACCTCGCTGCGCTCAACGCGCATCTTGCCCTGCTTCAATCCGACCACGATGAAATCATCCCGCTTGCCGCGAATGGTGAAGAGCGCCACCGATTCGCCCGCCGCGAATTCGGGACGGCCCGCGTAATCCATCCTGATCCCGTCTTTCTCGCCGCCTGGCTGAGTGACGGTGACAATCTGATCGCGGCGAGTCGAACCTTTGAACGTCTCGCCAATGCGGACGCGAATCGCCGTGTAGATGCTCGTGCGCTCGGCGTTCCAGTAAACGCTGGTCGAAACTACCTGCCCGTGAAAGATGTCCGACGAGAGCCGGGTCAGGTCTTCGATGTCGAGATATTGCATGATCGTCGCGTTCGCCGTCGTGATCAGTCCAGTCGTGAGGGCCGCAATCAACAGCAGGCGCGCCGAACGTTTCAGGGCGCTCAGGAAAAGCATAGACAACTCCTTCAGGTTTGTTCGCAGGGCAAGAGTGAGGAAAGAGGTTGGGGCAATTAATGAACGATCTTAGATCGTGAAGGCGAGAGGGAACTTACCTGATCGAATTTGATCAGTCAACGACGAGTCTATTTCAGGTAATGGAATGCTCGCGCGACCACCAGCCCTCTGGCCAGCGCGGGCATAAGCTGGTCGGGTGGAATCCATCCGTGCCGGGTAGCTTCTGACGTGGCGTCTTCGACTTTCATCTTCATCGCAAGCTCCCAGCTTAACCCCTCGTGGCTACCCATCTCGAGCAGGATGTTATGCTGTTCGCGCGTCTGTTCGATCTTGCCCTGCTTTCGCAACATCTCGGCGTAGGCGGCGCGGGTGTAGAGTGAACGCGGATATGAAACCAGGCATTCATTAAGTATCTGTTCGGCGCGCGGCAGATCGCCGGATTGCTCGTAAGCGAAGGCGAGCAGAACATAAGCGAACGGGCGGCTAAAACCATGCCTGACCGCGATCTCGGCCTGCCGCGCCGCCTTGTCAGGCTGTTTCATCTGGAACAACAAAAGCGCGTAACCCAGTCGCGCTCCCACGTTTTCCGAGTCGAGTTCGATCACTCGCTCATATCTGCGCTGCAACGCTTCGTTGCCGGACTGGTTGTTAGGGTAGAACTGAAAATCCACTGGCAATTCGGACGCGGTTGCGCCGCCTTGCAATCGCTGGCTCGCAAAGACGTTGTAAGACCGCGCGACGAACATCACGCTGGCGACCAGCGCAATCGCAATGATCGCCATAGCCGCCGGACGCGGAAAAGAGATCGTAGTCTTCCGGTCGGCCTCATCTTGATTCTTTCGCGCGAACGCGAAGCCGATGCTCAGCACGCAGGGGAGAATGAAGGCCTGCGGCGTGTTGCGGATTGATAATCCGCTGGTGAATGAACTGATACCAAATGCGATCAACCCCATCAACGCGCCGAGCGCCCAGTAGTTCATGGCATCGGTTGATTGGCGCATTCGCCGCCACAGCGCGCGCGCGACTTGCGCCCAGAACGCCAGGAACAACAACACTCCGACGATTCCCAACTCAACGAAGGTTTCCAGATATTCGTTGTGGACAATCGGACTGCGAATCTCGTCGTAATCGTCAGGGCCGGACATCCGTGCGATCTTTGAATAGCGCGGGTTCGAGACAAACAGTTTGCGATAGCTGCCGTACAAACTTGGATAACCAGCGACGCCAACACCTATCAGCGCGTTGCTCTTTCCCATCTCCCAGGCCGTGATCCAACTGCGCAGGCGGGTCGTCAATCCTCCTTCGTCCGATTGAAGCTGCGTCGCGCCCTGGATGCGGTAAACGATGTCCGCTCGATAACGCACGCTGACCGCTCCGATGGCCAGCGCAAGCAGCGCAACGGCGATCCCGATTCTGGCCATGCTTTGAGCCTTGATCAGTTTGAACATCAGCGCCATCCCAGTGACGATCAGAATAACGATTGCGGCGATAATCGCGCCGCGCCGCAATCCCATCAGCAAACCGATCGCGCTCAATCCTGCAATCACAAACGACAGCGCTGCAAGCCACTTCCTTTCAGTTGTCAGGTAAGTGATAAGCTGAAACGGCAGGATCGTGACAAGCAGTTCAGCCGAGATGCCGTGATTGAAAAATATCCCGCGCATTTCACCGAAGGCCAGCCGTTCGTAAACGATGGAGACCGAGAGCAAAGCCGCGACAACTGAGAGCGCGTAAAAAAGCCATTCGGCTGAACGCTCACGAATGGAAAAGATCCCGGCGGTAAAAAAGATCGCGAATCCCAGCCAGATGCAGACGATGCGAACGCCGCTGTAGAGCGTCGGCGCCCAGCCGAGCGAAATGGCCTGCCAGAGAATGAATGCCGCCAGCGCGGCGAGCATGAACAAATCCTCGCGGCTGAGTTCAAGCTTGCCCTGCTGCGCGCGAACTATCCGCGCAAGACCGAATCCCGCGAAGATCGCAGATGCGATGGCAAAGACGACTTCCTGTGTCGCAAGCCCCTCGTAACCGAGCGGCGGAGGAATGAAGTTATTCGGAACGAGCGCCAGGAAGGGTAAAGCCAGAACAAGGATTTCAAACAGGCTGACGCCGGTCTTTTTATTACGCGGGTTTGGTTTCGATTTCATAACTGAGGTGAGGGATCAGGCGCCAGGGCCTGGAATGAACGGGTGGGCGCCGCCTTAGATTCGGCTATTTGCCGCCTCCGGCTTCATCCTCTTGCCGATTTTTCCTGTTTTGCCGGTTTCTCCCGCTGATTTTCCGATTTAGTGTCGGCGGGTTTGGACTCTTCCGATTTTGATGGACGGCGTTTGCGTGTGAAGGTCGCTGATTTGACCGGGACGATGTCCAGCGCTCCGTCGCAGGATTCGGCGTTCGTCTTCTTCTTCGCCGCCGGTTTTCCTGCGGGTTGTGATTGGTTTTGCGCCATCGCGTTCTGACATAAGACGAGCAGAAGCAAGCCGGCAAAGGTTGCGAGTAAGGCGCTTCGTAGCTTCTGAATCAACATGGTTTCACCTGTATCTTTGAAATTCATCCGGGGAATTCGTCGGGCGCGAATACGGATTGAAACGAGGGGATTGTACATCTCAAAAACATTTTTGAAAAACGCCGCTCTTGCGAATTGTGTGATTATCGAGCGCTCAAGCTTCGACTGAAATTAAAAAGAATCTTTCACGGATAGGTTCTTGAATTGACCTGATCGCTTACCTATAATGCGCCTCCGCTTTAGCAGAGAAATATAAACATCATCAGAGTTGAGTCACTCAGTTCAGTTTACCCGAATCAGCAAATGACTCCGGATTTGCGCAAACTCCAATCAACGATCTGTGAATTTTGCAGCGGCACGGGATGGGAACCGGTGGAAGGGAGAGGCGTACGCCCTTGCCGATGCCGAGCCGTGGACCGCCGCGACCAGATACTGTCAGCCGCGCAGATTCCCAAACGCTACGAAAACTGCACGTTCGAGAACTACAAGCCGAAGGTGGCTGCCGATGAAGCGGGCATATCGCAAAGAATCGCGCTTCACGGCTCCAAAGATATTGTTGACCGGTATCCGAATGTTGAAGTCGGATTGTTGTTCCTCGGCGCTTGCGGTGTCGGCAAGACACATCTGGCGGCTGCGATCATCAACGCGCTGGCGCTTCACAAAGGCATCTCATGCCTCTTCTATGATTTCCGCGATCTGCTCAAGGAGATTCAGGACAGCTACAACCCGGTTTCGCAGGCGACAGAACTGAAGGTTCTGGAGCCTGTCTACGACGCCGAGGTTCTGGTGCTGGACGAACTCGGCGCGTCGAAGCCGACCGATTGGGTGCGCGACACGATGACGCAGATCATCAACACCCGCTACAACGACCGCAAGCTTACCATCTTTACTTCAAATTACCTGGACGAGCCGCAGCAGCCAAACGAAGAATCGCTGACCGACCGGGTCGGCGTCCGATTGCGTTCGCGCCTGCACGAGATGTGCAGGGTCGTTCTGATCAAGGGCGACGATTACCGGCTCAAACTCAACCAGAGCCGCGGCCGCAGGTCATAAATCTTCCCTCTCTTGGATAAAGGTCTTGTCAGAGAAAAGTACTTGTCAAATCACCGATGCCCGAATATGATCCCCACGATATGAGTTCAATCCACCCACTACGGTCCAGAGACTCAGAGATTGAATCCGAGGCGCCTTCGCTGCATGGGCGGGCGATGGATAATCTCCGCTTCATCCGCGAGACGATGGAGCGGGCTTCGTCCTTCACCGCAGTGCCGGGTTGGGGTGGGGTCGCCATCGGCGTGACGGCTTTGATTGCGGCTTTGATCGCTTCGCGCGTCCGCGACGAGCACGAATGGATGTGGGTCTGGGCCTGGGAATTGCCGCTGGCGTTGTTGATTGGCGGCTGGACGATGAAGCGCAAGGCCGGCGTCGCGCAATTGAAACTGCTCTCGGCGCCGGGGCGCAAATTCACACTCAGTTTGACACCGCCGCTGGCGGCTGGCGCGTTGTTATCGGTGGCGCTGGCGCGGGCCGGCGCTTACGACGCGTTGCCGGGGACGTGGATGCTGCTTTACGGCGCGGGAGTCGTGACCGGCGGGGCGTTCTCGGTCAGAGTCGTGCCGGTGATGGGGCTGTGTTTTATGGGATTCGGAGCGCTGGCGCTGTTCATTCCCATTGAGTGGGGGAATTTTCTGATGGCGGCCGGGTTCGGCGGTTTACACGTCGTATTCGGAACCATCATCGCAAGGAGGCACGGTGGCTAAACAGACAGCAAGATCCATAATGCAAGAGGGAACGCAACAGGGAACGCAACATAGCAAGATGCGTGAAGCTAAGCGAAGCTCAGCGCGGTCGGCGCAGGCCTTGCGCGCCGCTGAAAAAGCGCCTGAACTCGATGGGCTGATTCACGAACGGATGCGGCTGGGCATCGTCAGCGCGCTTGCGGCGAATGAATCACTCACCTTCAGCGAACTGAAAGAACTGCTCAAGACCACCGACGGCAATGTCAGCGTCCACGCGCGCAAACTGGAAGACGCCGATTACATTTCGTGCGCCAAATCCTTCGAGGGGCGAATGCCGAAGACGGAATACCGGCTGACTGACAAGGGCCGCCGCGCGCTGGAAAAATACCTGAACCATATGGAGGCTCTGATCCGCGCCGCCCGCGACCGTTGAAGCCGACGCTTTTCCGCTTTCGCATTCCAATCCGCGTAATTCAGAGGTCACACAGGAGAAACTATGTACCAGATGGCACGTATCGAAGAGGTCGGTCAATCCGCGATCAGAACGCATCACAGCGTGATCCGATTGCAGACCAGCGAGTGTTTACAGTTCATAGACATCACGGACGATGTGGACGAGATCGTCGCCCGCGCAGGCGTCAGACATGGCTGGGTCAATGTGCAGACTCAACACACCACCACCGCGATCATCGTCAACGAAAACGAACCGCTGCTGCACGAGGATTTGAAGCGGCTGCTCGAAAGCCTGGCGCCGCGTTCCGGCGAATATGAGCACAATGATTTCAGCCGCCGCGTTGACATCCCGCCCGATGAACCCGCCAACGGCCATTCGCATTGCAAAGCCCTTTTCCTGCCCATGTCGGTTTGCGTGAACGTCGCTGACGGTTTGCTCCAACTCGGACGCTGGCAGAGGATTTTTCTGGTGGAGCTTGATGACGCGCGTGAACGCGGCGTGTCAGTGATGGTGATGGGATAGGCGGTATTGCCCGAAGCGTAAATGGAATAACGGAGAAGGAAGAATTCAGAGAATGCCATTGCCGATTGCTCACGGTTTGATGGGCGCGAGCGTGGTCGCGGCCTTTCAGTCTCACGGCTCGCTCAAACGTGATTGGAAGTTTTTGCTGCTCGGAGCTTTTCTGGGCATTCTGCCTGATTTCGATTTCGCGCTCAGTTGGCTCAGAGTCGGCGGCAAAACGTGGCACCACCATTTCACTCACTCCATTCTCTTCGCCTTCCTGGCCGGCCTGATCGCCGCAGCGGTAATCAATCGTTTCAGCTTCAGGAATGTGATGGCGTATTCCCTGGCCACACTTTCGCACACGGTGATGGATTTCCTGTTCACGGAATCGAGGGGTGTCGAATTGCTCTGGCCAGTTTCCGGCAAGCTTTTCAAGTTCGGGCTTCAACCGCCGTTTCCTTATGATTGGCGTCCGCATCCTCTCAGCGCCAAAATCACAGACATTCTCGAATTGTGTTTGTTTGAACTGGTGGTGTTCACGGCAATCCTGCTGATGATTCTCTGGATCAAAGGCCGGGCGCATCGGATGCGGCGTGATCAACAAAAGTTCTGAACCTCAGTTTTCCCGCCAACCCTGCCGCATCGAAAGCTTGCAACCCAGCCATCGCGCTCATTGTTAAATCAGACGCAATCATCATCGCAAAAGACAGCGTAAAAAAATCGCGCAAGCTGTTAATCCTTTCGGGAGAGCGCCGTTTGACGGGGTGGGGCTACTCCTATGAAACACCTTTACTCGTTTTATGCCGATGCCGCCAGTATCGCGCTTCAATCCATCTTCGCGCACAAGCTGCGCACGTTTCTCACTCTGATCGGGATCATCATCGGCGTCGCGTCGGTGGTGATCGTCGGCGCCTCGATCAGCGGCTTCAACAGCTACGTGCTGACCGCCGTTTCGAAGATGCTGGGCGTCAATCATTTTATGATCGCGCGTTTCGCCCATCAGGGGCGGCGAACCCAGGAGCAATGGGAGCGGGCGCAGCGGCGCAACAAGCGGCTTTACATTGAGGATTACGAATGGCTGCGCGACCGCTGCAAATCCTGCGCGGAAGTCGGCGCGCAGGCCAACAATTCCCTCAACCTCAAACGCAACGGCCACGAAACATTCTTCACCCGCATTCAGGGAGTGACGGCCAATATGGCGATCATCGAAGACAAGAATATCGCCGAAGGCCGTTTCATCGCGCCGCACGAAGTCGAACACGCCGCAATGGTCTGCGTGATCGGGGCTGAAGTGAAAGAGAAGCTCTTTGAAGGCCGCGACCCTATTGGCCAGACGCTCAAGATCAGAGATGCGCCGATGACCGTCATCGGCGTCGAAGAAAAGCGCGGCACGTTCATGGGGCAGTCTATGGACAATCATCTCTACATCCCGCTGCTGACTTTCGGGCATCTGTTCGGACGCCGTCAGAGTTTGGAATTGCACGGAAAGGCCGGGGCCATTGAAACGCTCCCGGCGACAATCGAAGAAGCGCGGGTGGTGATGCGCAATCGCCACAAGCTGGTTGGGGAAGAGGAAGACACTTTCGGGCTGGTCAACACCGGCGATCTGACGGGTGAGATCAACCAGTTCACCGGCACGATCGCGCTCGTGGTCACTCCGATCACGCTGCTGTCGTTGCTCGTCGGCGGCATCGTGGTCATGAACATCATGCTGGTCAGCGTGACTGAGCGGACTTTCGAGATCGGGCTTCGCAAAGCTGTCGGCGCCAGGAGCAAACAGATACTCGTTCAGTTCCTGATCGAATCCTCGCTGCTCGCGGCGGTGGGCGGGGCGCTTGGATTGCTGCTTGCGTCCGGGCTTTCGTGGATCGTGCGAGTGGCGACGCCAATACCGATGACGATCACGATCGGTTACGTCCTGCTGTCACTGGCCGTGTCGGGCGGGATCGGATTGATCGCGGGAATCTATCCGGCGTTCAAGGCTTCGCGCCTCGATCCGATCGTGGCTTTAAACAAGAGTTGAAGCGCGGCGGTAGCCCGACCGTAAGGGAGGGCGCGGATATCACATCCGCGCCCTCCCTTACGGTCGGGCTACCGCCACCTGCTTTTTCAAGCTATATGAAACTTCGATCTATCATTCCAACCGAAACCATCGCGATGGCGTTAAACATGGTTCGCGCCAACAAGCTCCGCAGCTTCCTGACCGTGCTCGGCATAGTCATCGGCGTGACGGTCGTGATCGCCGTCGCTTCGATCCTGACCGGCCTGCGCGGGCGCATCGTCGCGATGGTCGAAGAATACGGCACCAACAACATTTACGCCTTCCACCTTTCGACCGGCCCGCGAATGGGCGACCGCGACCGCAGCGAATACATGCGCAAGCCGCTCAGGCCAGAAGACGCCGACGCGATCCGGCAGCAGGCGAACGCGGTTGAAGAAGTGGCGAGCGTGCTCTATCTCTGGCGGCTCGATCGCACGATCAAATATCGCGGGCAGAGTTACAAAGAGGGTTTTCTGCAAGGCGTTTCGGCAAGCTACGCTACGGTCACCAATGTCTCGTTGCAGCAGGGCCGTTTTATCTCGGAGGTTGACGACGAACATCGCCGCGACGTGATGGTCATCGGCGTCAACGTCGTCGAATCGCTCTTCCCGAACCGCGCCACCATCGTCGGCGAACAGGTCGAGTTGAACGGGCGCACGTTTGAAATCATTGGCGTGCTGGAGAAGCGCAAGAACTCGTTCTTCGGCGAGAACGAAGAAGACAACGCGATCTTCGTTCCGTTCCAGACGGGCCGCAAACTTTCGCCAATCAGCAAGGAACTCAACCTGAACATCAAGGCGAAGACCGGAATGTTGCGCGAAGGGTTGGATCAGGTCGAACAGATCCTTCGCCGGCAACGCGGAGTGAAATCCAGCGAGCCGAACAATTTCGATCTTTCGACGGCGGACAAGATCATCGAGCAGTTCGACGGCATCACGATGTATGTCGGGCTGTTCGCGATTGCGATCTCAGCGGTGGGCTTGCTGGTCGGCGGCATCGGCGTGATGAACATCATGCTGGTCAGCGTGACCGAGCGCACGCGCGAGATCGGCGTCCGCAAAGCCATCGGCGCTCGCAAGCGCGACATCATCCGCCAATTCCTGTTTGAAGCCATGACGCTGACTTTTCTTGGCGGGATTCTGGGTGTGCTCGTGGCTGTCGTTGTCAGCTACGTGATTATGTTCTTCCTGCCTGATCTGCCCGCCTCGATCCCGCTTTGGGCCGTCGTGAGCGGGATGACTGTTTCGGTCTTCGTCGGGCTGGTCTTCGGCGTCTGGCCGGCGAAAAAGGCGGCGAGCCTCGATCCGATTGAGTGCCTGAGATACGAATAGTTCTGCTCACGCTCACAAGATTGTTGCCTTGTGAGCGTTTTTTGTGAATAATGACTTTATGTAATAAAGTTCTTTGTTAGATATACTACTTGGCATTATGTATTGAAGGCCGCTATCTCATCAAAAATCACGTAAGGAGCACACCAATGAAAGTCAAAATGATTTTGCCGGCGCTCACTGAAGCCAAAGGCCCATTCTGGCGTCCGATCAAATATTCTCTGTTCCCGCCGCTGGGACTAGCCACGCTCGCCGGATACCTTGATGAAAACGATGATGTCCGGTTGCAGGACGAGCACGTGGAAACACTCGATCTGGATGATGAGCCTGATCTGGTGGTCATTCAGGTTTACATCACTTCCGCAAAACGGTCTTACGAAATCGCCGATCATTACCGCCGCCGGGGCGCGCACGTTTGCCTCGGTGGCTTGCACGTTACGTCGTTGCCTGGCGAAGCGGCTCAACACGCGGACACCATCTTCATTGGGCCGGGCGAAGACACCTGGCCGGCCTTCCTTCGAGACTTTCGCGCAGGGCGGCCTGGCAAAATCTACCGCTCGCAAATCCGCACGCTCGACGGTCTGCCGAAGATTCGCCGCGATCTGATCAAGCGCCATCTTTATCTTGTGCCGAATTCAATCGTGGTGTCGCGCGGATGCCCGCACACCTGCGATTTCTGTTACAAGGAAGCGTTTTTCGAGGGGGGCAAATCTTTCTACACGCAGACTGTGGACGACGCGCTCCGGGAGATTGAACGACTGCCGGGGCGCCATCTCTACTTTCTCGACGACCATCTCTTCGGCAATCCCCGCTTCGCCTCGGCGTTGTTTGACGGAATGAAAGGCATGGGGCGGTTGTGGCAGGCGGCAGGCACTGTCAAATCCGTGCTCGCGCCTGACCTCCTGGAGAAAGCCGTCGAGTGCGGGTTGCGAAGCCTGTTCGTCGGTTTCGAGACGCTCAATCCCGCGAACCTGCGCGAGCAACACAAATATCAGAACCTGAACCGCGATTACACCGAAGCCATCAGGCGATTGCACGGCCTCGGCGTTATGGTCAACGGCAGTTTCGTATTCGGCATGGATGATGATGACGATTCGGTCTTCGGTCGCACGGTCGAATGGGCGATTGAGCAGGGGATCGAGACGGCTACTTTTCATATCCTCACGCCTTATCCGGGCACAGCCTTGTATCAGCGAATGGCCGCTCAGGGGCGAATGACCAGCGACGACTGGGATTCGTTCGACACTCGCCACGTCGTTTTCCGCCCGGCCAGAATGTCAGCGGAGAATTTGGAAGCAGGCTACTGGCGCGCCTACCGCGATTTCTATCGCTGGGGAGCGATCATCAAGGGCGCGTGGACGAAAGACGACTTGCTCGGACGGTTGCGCCACATTGGCTATGCGGGCGGCTGGAAGAAATTCGAGCCGTTGTGGGATTGGGTCATTCGCGCCAAACGCGCGGGGAGTATGCTGCCGGCGCTGGAAACAATCCTGTCCGGCTTCGGCAAACATTCGGCAGAGAGAAAATCCGAAGCTGCCGAGTCTGGACGCGCATCGCTTCCGGCGTGCTCTCGGCAAGAAGCTCAAACTTGATCGGCGCGAGGCGATTGGCGAAAGCTTTACTGCCGCGTTGGTATGCCTTACCATCCCGACTCCTTCAATTTCAAAGCAAACATAAGGAGCGATAAGTCATGCCCAAACCATTTCGTTCGCGCGGGGCGGTAGCAGTCGTCCTGCTGTTCGTGTGCGCCGCGATCTTAATTTACAGTCAGGCGTCAAACGCCAGCCAAACAAAGCAAGCCTCTCGATCGGAGCACGTCATCCTGATTTCGGTTGACGGGATGCCGCCGGATTATTACACCGCGCCGGAGAAGTTGGGGTTGCGCGCGCCGACTCTGACAATGATGAAACAGAGCGGCGCGCATGCTGAAGGCATGGAGGGCGTCTACCCGACAGTAACTTATCCGCAGCACACGACGATGGTGACTGGCGTGCGGCCCGCCGTGCACGGCATTGTTCAGAACCGCATCTTCGAAGCGCCGAACGCGCCGCAGACGCGCTACTGGTACTGGTTCGCCAACGCGCTGAAGTCGGAGACGCTATGGACGGCGGCGAAGAAGGCGGGCTTGACTACAGCCGCTGTCGGCTGGCCGGTGACGGTTGGCGCGGAGATTGATTACAACGCGCCCGAAATTTACGAACCTGGCGAGAATCCGCCGACCTGGAACTGGACGGCCAAACATTCGACGCCGGGGTTGCTGGAAAAGGCGCTCGGCCCGGACTTGAAGAAGGGCAGCCCCGTGGATGAACGACTGACTTCGGTCAGCGAGTTCATCATCAAAAACTACAAGCCCAATCTGCTGCTGCTTCATCTGATCGAACTGGACGGCGCGCACCACCGCAATGGCCCGCGCACCAAACCTGCAATCGAAACCGCCGAACGTGAAGACGCCTACATCAATCGCATTGTCGAAGCGACGCGACAGGCGGGCATCTTCGAGAAGACCACGTTTTTCGTAGTCTCCGATCACGGTTTCGCCAGCATTGATAAACGCGTCTCGCCGAACGTGGCGCTGGCCAAAGAGGGCTTGATCACGCTCGACGCGGCGGGGAAGGCCACGGCGTGGAAAGCCGCAGCCTGGCCGGCGGGCGGTTCCTGCGCGATTATTTTGAAAGATGCGAATGACAAGCAAACCGAAGCGAAGGTCAACGCATTGTTCTCGAAATGGGCGAAGCAGAAAAACAGTCCGATCAAACAGATCATCACTCGCGCAGAGTTGCGCAAACTGGAAGCGATTCCGCAGGCGGCTCTGATGCTTGAAGCAGCGCCGGGTTATTCCTTCAACGAATCGCTGAAGGGGACGGAAGTGGGCGATTCGGGCGAGACGTACAAAGGCACGCACGGTTATTTGCCGACCGATCCTCGGATGCGCGCTTCGCTGATCATTTATGGCGCGGGCGCGCGCAGCGGCGCGAAACTGCCGCTGGCGCGGACGATTGATCTGGCTCCGTCCATCGCCTCTTTACTCAAACTGAAGCTTCCGAATGCGGAGGGGAAGCCGATGAGGGGACTGATCAACAGTGGCGCGGCGAGGTGAATCCTTTTAAACAGCTTTGATTGAATGAAGGCTCAGTAAACGCATCCGGGAGCCTGGCCCCAAACGGCCGCTGGAGGCCAGGCTCCCGGATGCGGCTACTGAGCCTTGCTGTTTTAATCAAATTTCCCTGGAACTTTCCGGGCGCTTCGCGTCCAACGAGTATAGAAGCGAGAATAGAGATTGGCTTTGACGAGTGTTCGGTCTTCGCGGCTTTTATCTGAATTATGGCGAAAACAGGCGCCCACAAGAGCGACGAAGAGCTTCTGCGGCTGATGATGGCCGGAGATGGCGACGCTTTTGAGGAGCTTTATGACCGGAGGCAGGGAGGCGTCTACCGGTTCGCGTTGCGCATGAGCGGTTCCGCTGAAATCGCCGAAGATGTGACGCAGGATGTTTTCATGGCCCTGATGCGCGACGGCCATCAGTTCGATCCGGCGCGAGGGAACGTCGCCGGGTATTTGTTCGGGATGGCTCGTCACCGGACGCTCAAACGATTGCGGCGCGAACGGACTTTCGTTTCGATAACTGAAGATGGCGAAGAGGGAGGGGAGACTTTTGATGAATTGTTGATCGCCAGCGCCGATCCGTTCGCCGATCTGACGCGGAACGAAATGGCTGATTTGGTGCGGCAGGCAGTGCTCGCCCTGCCGGAACATTACCGCGAGGTCGTGGCGCTGTGCAGTTTGGGCGAGATGAGCTATGAGCAGGCTGCGGAAGTGATCGGATGTCCGGTGGGCACTATCCGCTCGCGGTTGAACCGCGCGCGTGGAATGCTGGTCAGGAAATTGAGCGTGGTGAAAGAGACCGCTGACTCCGTGGCGTTCGCCCAGGGAGGAATAAGGTTATGACTTGCCGAGATTTTGAAAACATCGCCAGCGATCTGGCCGCCAAACGTTTGATGGAAGCCGGAACGCGCGAACGCGCGCTGCGACACGCCGCCGAATGCGCCGCGTGCGCTGCGCGATTGAACGCGGAGCGGTCGCTGGACGCGGGGTTGCGGGCATTGGCCGAACGTGATGAAAACGAGCAGGCTCCGGCTCATCTGAAACTGGCGTTGCGCGCGGCTTTCGATCAGCAGGCCAGGACTTCCACCGCTTCCGTTCTGACTTTTGCGCCGGCGCGCGCGCGCAACTGGCTGCGTTGGGGATTGGCCGCCGCCGCTCTGATTCTTTTCGCCGGCGCAGTCGCGTTTTTCTCGCGCGGCGTGACGCTCAACTCAAACAGCGTGTCGAGCGGAGGAGAGGTAAAGCCGGCGCCGACTCCGGCTGCGCCGGAACAAGCGCCGCCGCGCATCATCGTACCGGACAACCGGGAACGGAAAATCGAGAAATACGTCGCTGGCGATTCCAAGCCATCAACCAAACGCCGCGCGCCGCGCCGCGCTACGTCCGCCAACGATCTTGCAGGCAATATCGAAACTGTAACGGACTATATCCCACTGACCTATCTGGCGGACGCGACCGCTGTGGAGAGCGGGATAGTCGTTCGAGTAGAGTTGTCGCCTTCGGCGCTGGCCGCGATGGGATTGCCGGTCAACATTGAGCAAACTGATTCGCGGATCAAGGCCGACGTGGTTCTGGGCGATGATGGTGTGGCGCGCGCCGTTCGCTTTGTGAAGTAAGACCTGCGTAGTGATGAATTCATTCGTCACTACGTGGAGTGAAGGATTGAATATGAACGCCAGAAAACATTTGATCGAGGTCATTGTCATTATGTTCGCGCTGTTTGCGGTCATCAGCGCGCAGGATCGTCGGTCGAGAAAAGGCCCTCCCGATTTCGGCCCTCCGATGGGAGGCGAACCTGGCCGGGGCGGATACGGTCAACGGCCTGAACGCCCGTTCCCGCCTGATCCCGGCATGAACATTCTGGGGCCGGAGATGCGATTCGACGGCAAGGTCGTGAAGGGCGCGCCTTATTCGGCGACCGTCACTACCGAGAGTTCGCAAACGCTCTCAAACGGCACGCGGATCACTCGCAAGGCGGCGGCGGCAATTTATCGTGACAGCGAGGGGCGAACGCGGCGCGAGGTGACGCTGGACGGCATCGGGCCATTTGCGAACACGGGCGACCCAGCGCGTCTCGTCTTCATCAACGATCCGGTCGCCGGCGTCCATTACGTTCTCGATCAACGGGACCGAACTGCGCGCAAGATGATCGCTCCGCCCCGGAACGAACCGCCGCCGCAAAGGCCGTCTCGAACACAGGGCAAGACTGAATCGCTCGGCAAACAGATGATTGAAGGCGTTGAAGCCGAGGGCGTGCGCTCGGTCATCACGATTCCGGAAGGACAGATCGGCAATGACCGTCCGATTGATATTGTTTCGGAGCGATGGGATTCGGCGGCGTTGCAAACGGTCATTCTGAGCAAACACAACGACCCGCGATTCGGCGAAACGGTTTACCGGCTGACGAACATCAATCGCGCCGAGCCTGCGCGAACGCTGTTCGAAGTTCCCGCCGATTACAAGATCGAAGAAGGACGCTCTTTCGGAGGCTCTCCGATGCGGAGGATGAGGAGACCGCACGATGAGTAATCAATGTCAATACAATAACCAGGATTCAACCACGGAGATCACGGGGCAGAACTGAACTGAAGAGGTCTTGTGACTTCTTTAACGTCAATGACTTTTTTTCAAGTCCCCGTGATCCACGTGGTTGGATTGCTGTTTAAAACTGGTTCTTACTTTCTGGAACTCTCCGCGCGCTTCGCGGGCATTGTGAATGTGACGGATGAGAGGGAGCGCGTTCCAATCAAGTGTCTGGCGATTGGCGCCCGCGCAGTCAATCAAATTCGCATTGCTGTTGAAGCGCGCTCCCTCTCATCACTATTTGCCCTCGGCCAAAATCGGTTTGACCGCAGCCGGATAGACGCCGCTTTCAGCCATCTCCTTTTGCAAGGATGACAATTCGCCGATCAGTTGATTCGCGTCCTGAATCGCTTTCTCCATCGCCACGCGGACTTCGGGAATCTGGCGGCTTTGCGTCTCGGTCGGACGCGAAGTCGAGGCCATGATGCCGCTCTTCAACCCGCTGATGCGGAAACGCAGCGCGCGGGTGAAGACCGAGAAATCGCCGGTCACCATCGGATCGGGCATCGCAACGCCGAACTGTTGGCCGACGGGCTGAAACTTTTTGGCGAACTCTTCGACTTTGGTTTTCAACGCGGCGGGGGCGTCTTTATTGTCCTTTACGGCCTGCCGCATCGCCGTCAGCCGCTGGTTCATCGCCGTGACGCTTTCGGAAGCTTCGCTGAAAGTCCTCTGCATTCGATGAAGTTCCATCGCGGCGTCGAACGCGGCGCGGCGGTCGGCATCGGCTATGGTGATTTCGCGGTCGCCCTGCACAGTGAAACTGTTCGTGGCGATTTCCTTGCCGTCAATTTTCAACGTGACCTGATACTGCCCCGGCATCACGAATGGCCCGTTCAAACCTCCGCCGCCGAAACCCCCGCCGCCGCCGGGGCCTTGCTGCTGAACGCGCGGCGCGGGCAAAGGCTCGACGCGCAAATCCCAGAGCACGGTGTTGACGCCAGCATTGTTCTTGTCTTTCACCGCGGCGCCCGAAAGCTCACGTACTGTCCTGCCCGAAGCGTCCTTCACCGTCAGCGACAAATTTTTCGCCGAAGCTTTCAGGAAGTAGTTGAACGACGCCCCGGCATCCGGGTTTTTGCCGAGAAACTGCATGTCGCCCTCGAAATCGCGGCTGCGATCACCCGCCGGATTCATCTGCGTCGCCGTGCGCACCTCGAACAGATGCGCGTCCTTTGATCGCGCGATGGTGAATTGCTGGAACGGCGTCAGGTCGTCCAGAATCCAGATGCTGCGTCCGTGCGTCGCAAGCAGCATAGCGTTGTCGCGCGGGTGCAGCGTGATCTCATAAACCGGCACGGTCGGCAGATTGGCCTTCACGCGCATCCACTGTTTGCCGCGATCGAACGTGACGTACAGGCCGCGTTCGGTTCCGAGATAGAGCACGTCAGGATTTTTCAGGTCTTCGGTGATCGTGCGCGCGACTTCACCTTTCGGCAGATCGCCAACGATTGATTGCCACGATTGGCCGAAATCGCGGCTGGCGTATACGTAAGTCCCGAAGTCGTTCAACCGGTGACCATCGAACGTCGCGTAAACCGCGCCTTCGTCAAAGCGCGATGGAGCAAGGCGCGAGACGTAAGTGTTCTTCGGCAATCCCGGCAGCTTCGACGTGACGTTGGCCCAGCTTGCGCCGTCGTTGCGCGAGACGCTGACCACGCCGTCGTCCGAGCCTGCGTAATACAACCCGGCCTTCTTCGGCGATTCGGCGAACGTGACGAGATTGCCGTAAGAGCCGACGCCGTCGTTTTTGGCGATGGTGATCTCCTTGCCTTTGACGCCCATCAGTTCGAGCGTGTCGCGGTCTGTGTTGGTCGTCAGATCGCCGCTGATCGCCTTCCACGAATGGCCGCGATCGGTTGATTTGAAGACGCGATTGGCCGCGACAAAAATCGTCGCCGGGTTGTGCGGCGAAATCTGCATCGGCGTGTCCCAGTTCCAGCGATACGGTTTTTCGCCTTCGGGCGGTTCGGGGCGAATCGTCTTGCGTTCGTTGGTCGCGCGGTCAATGCGGCTCATCCGTCCGTCCTGCGATTCGGCGTAAAGGATGTTCGGGTCGGTCGGGTCAATCTGGGCTACAAACCCGTCGCCGCCGCTGATGACGAACCATTCGTCATTGCCGATGCCCGAAGACGAACGCACCGCGCTCGGCCCGCACCACGTGTTGTTGTCCTGCAATCCGCCGCAGACGGTGAACGGCGTCTTCATGTCGTAGCTGACGTGATAAAACTGACCGAGGTTCGTGTTGCGCAACCAGACGTAGGTCTTGCTTTTGTCATAAGAAATTCCCACGCCGCCATCGCCGCCGATCATCGTGTGATTCGAGTTGTTCGGATCAATCCACATCGCGTGGAAGTCAACGTGGATTTTGTTCGCGCCGTCATTGCGAAACGTTTTGCCGCCATCGTCCGAAACGTGAAGCTGCACGCCGAGCGCATAGATCCGCTGATCGTTGTTCGGGTCAATCCGAATCTGGCTGAAATACATCGGGCGCGGATTCGTGGCGGACATTTTTGTCCACGTCGCGCCTGCGTCTTCCGAACGATAGACGCCGCCCTCTTTCGGGTGTTCGACGCGCGCGTAAACGATGTTCGGATTGCGGCGATAAACATCCATTCCAACGCGGCCCATCGCGCCTTCGGGCAATCCTTTCGTCAGCTTCGTCCAGGTGCGCCCGGCGTCAGACGACTTCCAGATCGCGCTGCCAGCCCCGCCGCCATTCATCCCCCAGGTCGCGCGGAGCCGTTGATAAGTCGCGGCGTAGAGCGTCTTGTTGTTTGACGGATCCATCACCAATTCGGTCGCGCCGGTGAATTGATCGGTCGCCAGCGAGCGGGTCCACGTCAAACCTCCATCCATCGTTTTGTAAACGCCGCGCTCGCCGCCCGGCCCCCACAGGCTGCCGAGCGCCGCGACGTAAACGACATCGTGATCAACCGGGTCAACGATGATGCGCGCGATCTGTTTGGAATCGCCGAGGCCCATGTTCTTCCACGTCCTGCCGCCGTCGGTTGATTTGTAAACGCCTTCGCCCCAGGACGAACTCTGGCGATTGTTGTTTTCGCCCGTGCCCACCCAGACGAGGTTCGGGTCGCTCGGCGCAATCGCCACATCGCCAATTGACGAAGTCGCCTCGTTGTCGAAGACGGATTCAAACGTCGTCCCGTTGTTGACGGTCTTCAACAGCCCGCCGGTCGCGGTGGCCACGTAAAAGACAGCCGGATTGCTTTCGAGCACGGCGAAATCGTCAATGCGGCCAGCGGGCGTGGCCGGGCCGATTTCGCGAAACCGCAGTTTGTCGAACGGGGAAGAGGCTGATGAGTTGCCGTTCTGCGTGTGGCCTGCCGGGTTCCAGACCAGCAGCAGTAAGGCGAGCGCAGCCGGAAAAGACGCGCGAGCGAAGATACGTGTGGATGCCATAAGGCTTTCCTCCTCGATGGTGATGACCGAAAGTGGTTGTTGATCGAAATGCGTGGAAGGCGGCGAATCAGCGCCGCGAGCGGGAGCGAGCGTCCCAAC
>WBZO01002153.1_pt1:0-22500 | contig 26884 bp, 24 predicted proteins | sample 5204261 | NCBI WGS metagenome assembly WBZO01 (sample SAMN12412400, study PRJNA552823) | activated sludge metagenome | isolation source: activated sludge from anammox sidestream of wastewater treatment plant... | place: USA: North Carolina | collected 2017-09
CCTGTGCCGTTGCGGGTCATGCGTGATTACTCACACCGGAACGTTGCAAAGCTGCGATCAATATTTTTCTGAGTAATACTCTGAACCGCTGCATGTCTGCCAAAGCGGCGGCATTCGTTTTCGGCAACTGTCCCGGCAAAAGGCAATTCACTATCATAGTGATGTGTATATTCGAGTGTTACCTGCTGCGGAGAAGCAGAAATTAAATCGACTGTCGCTCCCGGCTTAACCAGAAGCGCGCCTCCAAGCGCACACCCCAAAAGCATCGAAGAACATAAAACCACAACCGCACTTGATCGTGCTTGTTGCCATCTAGTCACTGGCAACGGCCATAAATATCGCGGATACATAGGCGACCCGGCGAAGGCTCTCGTCTGCCGGAGGTATCAAGTTGCAAGCTGCCATCCGGTAGGGTTCTGCCTCTGACTCCATCCGATTGCTCAAAGCCGCCACCGGGGAGCGGGCGCACAACTATGCCGTTATCGCATTCAACCCCGCCTGTGGGCAGGCGGCGGCAATTGATTGTCTGTGCGCCAACGGCTTCTGCAAGAATGAAAAGAATTGCGAATGCAGCGAATAGAGGCTTCATGACCGTCCTCCGCGTTACCCGTTAGACTATTTTTGTCGCTTTAAAGCGGTGGGTCAATAGACAACAACGGGCTTGGCTTGGCGCATGGACTTGCGTCAAGTCTTTGCCGCCAACCTACGCCGGCTCCGCCACGCGCGGGGACTGTCGCAGGAAAATTTGGCCTACGAAGCCGACGTTAACCGCACCTATATGAGCAGGCTTGAAAAAGGCGCGAGCTACCCTGGCCTTGAAATCATCGGCAAGCTGGCCCGCGTGCTCCAAGTGGAGCCCGCCGAGCTGCTGAGACTGCCGCCCAGAAGGAAAGCGCGTAGCCGATAGCCACCGGCCACGACTGCATTTTTTTGGAGGGCGGCAAGCGAAAGGTGATTGGCTTTCGGTTTGCTCGCGTCCCGACGACCTTGCGCCTGCGAGCAACGCTGCAAATGCGGTAGTTGCGTGAGGGATGGAACGACTCCTGCCCCCTCGTTTGCTATCCTAGAGGCGCCAGCCAACCAGGAGCGAACCATGAATCAAGACGCCTTATTTTCAGAAAATTTCGAGGTTGCAAAGTTTAGCGACCAAGAGGCCGCCGCTGTAGCTCTGACCAAACTCGCCGTAAGCGCGACATGCAGGCAGCTAGGCCCTCCAAAGTGCTTTGCACTAGCTCTCTCGACAGCCAGTAAAGAGCGAATCGGGCCATTCGTGCTCTCTCAGAGAGTGGCGGCCGAAATTCGTCGAGTTCTGACAGAACAGGGCTTCTAGCCGCTGATTCCATGTCTATGGTGGACATCGATTTCCTGCTCCGAGTGGATCATTTTACGCGAACGCGGAGCGACTCATGCGCAGCATCGCCTCGGTGGCAGTCCGAGGCGATGTTCTTATTGGCGGTCGGAAGGTGCGCGCAACTTCCTCGCACTCGTTCCAGCGCTCAACGATAGGCATATCCGACACGCTCTTTGCTTTGCGTTCTCCACATGACGAACGCCCGTCGCGCTTTACGTAGTTTCTCCGCGCCGTCTGGATGCCGCGAAAAAAATGCCGCGATATTGCTCTCTGCGTCCGCCTTAGTGCGGCTGTTCTGCTAGGGCAGATGCTAGGGCACAAGATCGACAGTATTGTAAAACATAAATTAGTTCAATGATTTAATCGCACGATATGGCGGAGAGAGAGGGATTCGAACCCTCGATACGGTTTCCCGTATACACGCTTTCCAAGCGTGCGCCTTAAGCCACTCGGCCATCTCTCCCTGCGGGCAAGCACTTAAGGCGCACGCCTCTTAATGTAAAGATGTAAAGACGCGTGCGACGCGCCTGTGCGTCTTGAGCCACTCGGTCCTCTCTTTGCTGCAATCGAGCACCGAAGAAGTGCGCCGGTCGGCACCCGGACGGATGCGGCCGCGCCGGCAGATCGGGCGCAGATGGGCCGGCGGCAGTCAGGCAAGCAGCATCCGCAACCCGGCGACAAGCAGGAGTGCCGAGAGGATGTAGCGCAGCCAGGTTTCCGGAAAATGCCGCAGGCCGAGCCACGATCCGACCGTTCCGCCGCATCCGACGGCCAGCAGCCACCATGGCAATTCTGCCGGCAGAGCCGAAATCGTGGCATAGGTCGCGGCGAGGGCGGCGGCCGAGTTCATGAGATTGAAGACCGCCGAGACGGCCGCAGTCTGCCGCGGGCCGGCCCAGCCGAATGCGAGAATGACGGGCGCGAGAAAAATCCCCCCACCCACACCGGTGACGCCGGAGACAAAGCCCGTGAGCGCGCCGGCCGCAAGCGCCGAGAGAAAGGGCGGGGAGGCGGGCGAATTTCCGTCATGCCGCGCGGCTGCCTCCGCCGAACGGAAAACCTGCCAGGCGGCAATCAGCAGCAGCGCGCCGACGACCGGGTGATAGACCGAGGCGGGCAGGTTCGTGGCGCCGCCGAGTGCGGAAAACGGCACGCCCAGCACGGCGAACGGGTAACAGGTCCGCCAGGTCAGGTAGCCGGCATGCGCAAACCGCGCGACCGCGATCGTGGCGACGAGAATATTGAGCGACAGCGCGGTCGGCTTGATCACATCGGGGCCAAGGCCGGCCAGCGCTATCGCGGCGATGTAGCCGGTGCCGCCGGCCTGGCCGACCGAGGCATAGAGGACCGCAATCACCGCGAACGCGATCGCAAGAACGGTCGAATGCACGGTGGCGTCCATGGCGGTTCGGCCCGCGGGCTGGCAGCGGAAAGCGACAGGCGAAGGTGGGTTGTCTGCAGGAGACGCCTGTGCCACCCGGCGTTTTATCAGCCGCGCGCATTCAATCCAATGCGCAATGCAAAGGGCGGGACGGGGGCAGGACGCCGGGTAGCCGGGTATAAGTCCGCGCGTCAGGCGGGCTTGTCGAACACCATCACTTTCGACACGAAAGCGTTGACGTCGCGCACATGCCCCAGACCGGCGTCGTGCGCCATGGCCGCGAAATCCTCGCCGAGATAGCCCGCATAATAGGGCTCGTGATAATTCTGCGGAAAGAGATCGAGCAGGCCGTCATAGTCGGGCGCATCGCCGCGCTGAAGCGAATCGATGACGATGAAACGTCCGCTCGGCCGCAGCACGCGCGCGGCCTCGACCATGACGGCCCGGCGGACGTCCGGCGGCAATTCGTGAAACATGAAAATGCTGGTCACGGCATCGAGGCTCGCGTCCGGCAGCGGCAGCGCTTCGGCCTTGCCGACGAATACATCCAGCCACGCGCGTCGTTTGAGGTGCCGCCGCGCATGGCGGACATAGGCTTCCGACATGTCGATGCCGAGCGCAGGCAATCGCGGCCAGGCCTGCTTGACGGCATCGAGGAAGCGTCCGGTGCCGCAGCCGATGTCGAGAAGCCGCAGCGTGCGCTGGTCGCGGCCGGCGAATATCTCGTGCAGGGCGGGCAGCGCCTGCCGCCGCATGGCGTTGGCGGTGCCCTTGAACAGGACTTCGACCTGGGTGTCGTAGCGCTGCGCAGATTCCTCGGTCATCCAGCCGCCGGACTGGAAGTGGAAGTTCTGCAGATAATAATCCGGCCGCCTGCCTTCACCTGCTTCCAGCCGCACGTCGTCGTGTCCGTTGCGTTCGCGCCGGCGATGGATGTCCGGCAGGTCCTGGAAGAAGGATTGCGAGCGCCGCAGCAGCAGCGGCAGCGGGCCGTCGCGATCGGCCGGCAGCGGGTAGATGCCGGCTTCGACATTGTCGAGATCGGCGCGCAGCAGGCGGAACAGGTCGGCATAGAGCTGGCGCTGGTCGGGCACGGGCAGCACGGTTGTTGCCGGGCGGCGCGGCTCAAGGCCGTCGCGACGGCGCGCCTCCTTCGACAAATGCTGCAGGGCATAGCCGTGCCCGACATACCAGGCGATGCGCGGCAACTGGAGCGCGCCGTAGGCGATGCGGGTGGCCATGCGTGACAGGGGATCGGTCATGGGAACGGGGTCGCTGCCAACGGGTTTTTTGACGACGGGCTTTCCTGCAGCGTCTCAAGTCTAGCAGGGCGATGTAGGCGGGATGCACAAAAGCCGGCGGATCGGTCGATTTGATGGCGCGCCGGAACGTCCCGATTATGCTTTCGCGCTGCCGGGGAGAACGATATGTAATCGGCACCATCGCCAATCCGGTTCACGAGTGCCATGCCCAAAGCGGTCGCCGGCCCCGAAATCGAACGCCTGATCCAGTTGCTGGCGCGCCTGCCGGGGCTCGGCCCGCGCTCGGCGCGGCGCGCGGCGCTGCACCTGATCAAGAAGCGCGAGCAGCTCATGACGCCGCTTGCCGACGCGCTCGAGATTGCGCGCCAGAAGATCGTAGTGTGTTCGAGCTGCGGCAATATCGACACGCAAAATCCCTGCACCGTCTGCACCGATCCGCGGCGCGACCTCTCGGTGATCGTGGTGGTGGCCGACGTCGCCGACCTGTGGGCGTTGGAGCGCGCGGGCGCGCTCAATGCGCGCTATCACGTGCTCGGCGGCACGCTTTCCCCGCTCGACGGCGTCGGGCCGCAGGATCTCACCATCGACGCACTGGTCTCGCGCGCGCATGGCGAGGACGTCAAGGAGGTGATCCTGGCGCTAAACGCTACCGTCGACGGCCAGACCACCGCGCACTACATCACCGATCTTTTGCAGGACGCGGGCGTGCGCGTGACGCGGCTCGCGCACGGCGTGCCGGTCGGTGGCGAGCTTGATTATCTCGACGAGGGCACGCTGTCGGCAGCGATCCGCCAGCGCACGCCGATCTAAAGCATGATCCCGAAAAGTGCGAAGCGATTTTCGGAAAAGATTATGCTCAAACAAAGCGCTAAAGCGGGATGACGATTCAGGGAAAACGCATCCCGCTTTAGGATTTGCGTGCCGCTTCCAGCGGCGCGAAATGTCCGCGCATCTGCAGGAAAGCGAGCAGCGCGAGGCTGGGGATCGCCGACAGCGCGGTGATGAAGAAGAACAGCGCCCAGCCGCTCGCCTCCGCGACATAGCCGCCGCCGGAGGCAAGCGTCGTGCGGCCGACGGCGGCGAGCGCGGTGAGGAGTGCGAACTGCGTCGCGGTATGCAGACGCACGCCGCAGAGCGCGGACAGATAGGCGACGAAAATCACCGTGCCGATCGAGCCGGTGAAATTCTCCACCACGATGGTCGCCGTCAGCGCCGGCACGTTCGGGCCGATCAGCGCCAGCGCGCTGAAGGAAAGGTTGGAGAGAAGCTGCAGCACGCCGCCGATCCACAGGCTCGTCGACAGCGGCAGCGCGCGCGCCACCATGCCGCCGGCGAAGCCGCCGGCAAGGGCTGCGGCAAAGCCCACGCCCTTGACCACGCCGGCATAGGTTAGCTTGTCGAAGCCGATCGCGATCACGAACGGCGCCGTGAGAACGCCCGCGAACGCATCGCAGAACTTGTAGAGGACGACGAACACCAGCACGGCGACGGCCATATTGCGGGTGAGGAACTCGCGGAAGGCTTCGAACGCCGTCGTCAGCACGCGCGTGAGCGGATTGCTCGACATGGCGCTGCGCTCGGGCGGCGGCGGCTCGGTCGCGAGCAGGGTGGCCGCAATGCCGACCGCCATCAGGCCGGCGGCGGCAACATAGCCCCACATCCAGGTCGCCTCGCGGGCGACGCCCGCCTGCTCAAGCAGGGCGACGATCGCGATCACGCCGGCACCCGACACCAGCATGCCGACGCGATAGGCGGCGACATAGCCGGCCATGCCGGCCGCCTGCTCGCTGGTGTCGAGGCTCTCGACCCGGAAGGCATCGATCACGATGTCCTGCGTCGCCGAGGCGGCCGCGACCATGAGCGCGCCGAGCGCGACCGGCCACAGCGCGAGCGCCGGGTTCTGGAAGGCGAGAAAGAGAATGGCGGTGATCAGCAGCAATTGCGTGAAGACGAGCCAGCCGCGCCGCCGCCCGAGCGCGCGCGACAGGAGCGGCACGTCGAGCGCATCGACCAGCGGCGCCCACAGGAACTTGATCGTGTAGGGCAGGCCGACCAGCGCATAGAGGCCGATCGTTTTGAGATCGACGCCGCGTTCGGTCATCCAGACCGCGAGCGTCGTTCCCGACAGCGCGAGCGGCAGGCCCGACGAGAAGCCGAGCAGCAGCACGATCAATACGCGCGGCTTGAAATAGACCGCGACCGCGTCGAGGACGCCGGGCCGCGCGGTCTGTTCCTGTGGTGTCGTGGTCATTGCGGTCCCTTAAACCCTCGTCCGGGAAAGCGGGTACGGCCCGCGTCCCGGAACACGGGGCGACATGCGGTTATTCGCCGGCTTCCAGCCGCCGCGCCGGGAACGGCGCGGTCAGGAGCGGGGCGTCGTCCTCCTCGAACTCGACGTCGTGGATGCGCGCGCCGCGCTTTCGCACCTTCTCCGCCGAGACGAGAATCTGCTGCACATCCTCGTTGGCCTGTCCGAAGTGCTGCTGCAGCTTGAGCACGCGCTCGTTCAGCCGGCGCATGTCGTCCATCAGGAGGCCGACCTCCTTGTGGATCTTGTCGGCGGCTTCGCGCATGCGCGCGTCGCGCTGGATCTGCTGGATCACCTGGATCGCCAGCATCAGCAGCGAGGGCGACACGATGACGACCTTGGCGCGATAGGCCTTCTGCACGATGTCGTCGAAACTGTCGTGCAGCTCGGCATAGACCGACTCGGAGGGCACGAACATCAGGGCCAGCTCCTGCGTCTCGCCGGCGATGAGGTATTTCTTGGCAATGTCGGCGACATGGGTGCCGACATGCTGGCGCAGCAGCCGCGCGGCGGCCGCACGCTGCTCGTCGTTTGCCGCCTCGCGATAGGCGGTGACCGCCTCGAGCGGAAACTTGGCGTCGATGACGAGCGGGCGCTGGTCGGGCAGGAAGATCGCGCAGTCGGGGCGGCTGCGGTTGGAGAGCGTGTACTGGAAAGCGTAGCAGGTCTTGGGCAGGCCGTCCTGGATGATGACCTCCATGCGGCCCTGGCCGAACGCGCCGCGCTGCTGCTTGTTGGCGAGCACGGAGGTGAGCGAGGTCACCTGCGAGGCGAGGTCGGTGATGTTCTTCTGCGCGCTGTCGATCACCGCCAGACGCTCGTTCAGCTTCTGCAGGTTGTCGGTGGTCTGCTTGGTGGTCGACTGCATCGACTGGCCGAGCCGCTCGGTGACCGAATCGAGCCTCGCATGCACCGCGCGTTGCAGCTCGGCGTGCTGGGCGTGCAGCATCTGGCCCATGGCGCGCACCTGCCCGGCAGTCTCCGCCTGCAGGCGCTGCAATTCAGCAAGACGCGCAGCGGCGGCTTCCTCGGCGGCCTGTGCGGCCGCGGCCGCCTCCGCGCGCCGGCGGCGGGCGCGCAGGACCGCCAGCACCACAAGCGCGATCATCCCGCCCGCGAACGCTGCGGCAAGCAGGCTGAGGCTGCCGATGACAAGCACCGGATCGGCGTTCAGCCGGCCGGCAAGGGCGGTCAGGTCCATCCGGCCTTTCTAGCCCGATTCGGGAGCGCAGGCGAACGAAGAGCGAACGCAAGGCGCCGTCCGCCGCCCTTCAGGTCATGGAAAAAGCATCGCTTTTTGCCGATTTGACGCTGCCCGGCGCAATCCTTACATCGCGGCCATGGCTCTTCGTTCCATCCTCGTCATCCCCGAAAAGAAGCTGCGGCTCGTCTCCGAGCCCGTGGCCGGGATCGATGCGTCCGTGCGCGCGCTTGTCGCCGACATGTTCGAGACCATGTACGAGGCGCCCGGCATCGGGCTTGCCGCGATCCAGGTCGGCGAGCCGCGCCGCGTCGTGACCATGGACCTCGCCAGGAAGGACGAGCCCAGGCAGCCGCAGGTCTTCATCAACCCGGAAATCACCTGGTCCTCGGAAACGCTCAACGTCCACGAGGAAGGCTGCCTGTCGATCCCCGAATATTACGAGGAGGTCGAGCGCCCGGCCGAGGTGAAGGTCCGCTATCTCGATCTCGAAGGACAGCCGCTCGAGGTCCATGCCAGCGGCCTGCTCGCCACCTGCATCCAGCACGAGATCGACCACCTCAACGGCGTCCTGTTCATCGATCACCTCTCCAAGCTCAAGCGCGACCGGGTGGTGAAGAAGTACAGCAAGGTGGCCAGGCGCGCGGCGGAATAGGACTGCGATCAATCTTGTCAATGTACGCCCCATTTGATATCATTGATATCAAATGGGTAACCTGTTGATCCGCGATCTTGAACCGGAGTTGAAACGCGCCATCGAGCAACGCGCGACGGCCGACGGAAAGAGTCTGTCCGAGGAGGCCAAAAAGCTGCTGCGCGAGAGACTCGACATTCCCGAACCGCCGAAAAGGCTCGGGACCTGGATGGCGTCGCTTCTGCCGGACGAATTTCGCGGTGACGACCTCGTATTCGAGATCAGGGGCGAAATCAGCAAGCCGCCGGAGTTCGAATGATCGTGCTCGACACGAATGTCGTGTCGGAAGCGATGAAGCCGCGTCCGACGCCCGCGGTGATGGCATGGCTGGACGAGCAGGATCAGCCGTCGGTTTTCATCTGCGCGCCGGTGCTTGCCGAATTGAGATTTGGCGTCGAGCGCCTCGCGGAAGGGCGCCGCAAAGAGGCGCTGTCGACTGTCATTAATACTATCGAATCCGCTTTCGGTGAGCGCATATTGCCGTTCGATCGGTCTGCGACCAGATTCTACGCGCAGGTTGCAGCGAAACGCGAAAAGGCCGGAAGGCGACTGGAACAAATGGACGGTCTGATTGCCGCCATCGCGCTCGCGCACGGAGCAATCGTTGCGACGCGGGACATTGACGGTTTTTCCGGTCTCGGTCTTGAACTGATCAATCCATTCGATTTGCGCGGCAAGTAAGTCATCGCATGCCCCTTCGTCTCATCTTCATGGGCACGCCGGATTTCGCCGTGCCGACGCTGACCGAGATCGTCGGCGCGGGTCATACCGTACTCGCGGTCTATACGCGCGCGCCCAAAGCGGCCGGCCGCGGGATGGCCGCGCAGGAGACGCCGGTCGCGCTGCAGGCGCGGCGCTTCGGCATCCCCGTGCTGACGCCGGCGACCTTGCGCAATCCGCGGGCGCAGGAGGAATTCCGTGCCCACGGCGCCGACGCCGCGGTGGTGGTGGCCTATGGCCTCATCCTGCCGAAGGCCATCCTCGAGGGCGTGCCGCTCGGCTGCTTCAACCTGCATGCCTCGCTCCTGCCGCGCTGGCGCGGGGCGGCCCCGATCAACCGCGCGGTCATGGCCGGGGATGCTGCGTCCGGCGTGATGGTGATGCGCATGGAGGAAGGGCTCGATACCGGACCGGTGGCGATGGTCGAACGCACGCCGATCGGGTCGGACATGACGGCAGGCGATCTGCACGACGCCCTGGCGCCGCTCGGCGGCGACCTGATGGTGCGCGCGCTGGCCGCGCTCGAGCGCGGTTCGCTCACGCTCACCCCGCAATCCGACGACGGCGTGACCTATGCGAGCAAGATCGACAAGGCGGAAACGCGCATCGACTGGCGGCAGCCCTGGCAGGCCGTGCACAACCATATCCGCGGATTGTCGCCGTTTCCCGGCGCCTGGTTCGAGATGGCGGGGGAAGGCGCGCCGGTGCGCGTGAAGGTGCTGCGCACGACGCGCGGCGAAGGTTCGGGTGCGCCCGGCACGGTGCTCGACGAGGCGCTGACGATCGCCTGCGGCGAAGGCGCGGTGCGCATCCTGGAATTGCAGCGCGCCGGCAAGCAGCCGATGAAAGCGGACGCATTCCTGCGCGGCACGCCGCTCGCGCGCGGCGCCATGCTGGCATGAGTATGACGGTTCGGCCGGAACGAGCCGGCGACGCGGCTGCCATTACCGAAGTCCATCGTCTTGCGTTTCCGACGCCCGCGGAATCGAGGCTCGTCGAGTTACTGCGCGCGGACGGCGATCTCGTTCTGTCTCTCGTCGCCGTCGCCGACGACGGCACGCTGATCGGCCATGTCGCTTTCTTCCGGCTTGTCGTCGAGACCGGCGCGGCATCGCGGCCCGCGATCGCGCTTGCTCCGGTCGCGGTGGTGCCGGGCAGGGAAAGGGATTTGGCAGCCGCCTGACCCGGCAGGGCCTCGATATGCTGGCTGCGCGGGACGAGACCCTGGTCTTCGTACTCGGCGATCTGCGCTATTACGTGCGCTTCGGCTTCAGCGTCGAAGCGGCTGCCGCTTTCGAATCCGATTATGCCGGACCGTTCTTCCAGTTGCGTCGTCTGGCAACTGGCGGCATCGGAGCGGGACGTGTGCGGTATCCAGCAGCGTTTGCGGCACTGGGGACGTGACCGGCGCAGTAACCTTCAGTCGCTCGCGCGGTCCTCGCGCTGATAACGTTCGACCGGATGGCTCGCCCAATGATGGCGGCGCGATTCCAGGAACTCGGCAAGGTCTTCCTCGTTGACGCGCACGAGATCGGTGTGGCCGAATCCTTTCTCGTAATCGAGGATCGAGACCACCTCGGGTGTCATGCGGATCAGCGGCACCGCCGCGGGCGAAGGCTGCGGCATGATCTTGTATTCGGGATAGCGCTTGAGCTGCAGGGCGTAGGCGTGATCGATCTCGCCCTTGTCCTGCACCACGGTGGCGCGCGCCGACATCGACAGGCCCTTGATCATCAGGGGCTGCGGATAGTCCTTGCCGATGGCAAGCGACACGCGCGGGTCGCGCGAGATATTGGAGAATTTCTGCCCGTCGCGGGCGATGAAGCTGTAAATGATGAGGCCATCATTGGCATAGCCGACGATGGTCGCTTGCGGCCAGCCGTCCGGGCGCAAGGTTGCAACGGTCAAAATCCTGTGCTCGTTCAGCAAATCGATAATTTTCTGCCGGAATTTGGGTTTCACGCGACGGCTCCCTGACGAAATCGGCGAAAGCCTAGCGGAGGCTGCCGCCGGAACTTTGAGGTGCATCAAACTTGCCGCGCTACCGCATCAGCATCGAATATGACGGGACGCCGTTCTCCGGCTGGCAGTTCCAGGCCGATGCTCCCTCCGTGCAGGGGGCGATCGAGGATGCCATCGCCGCGCTGACCGGCGAACGCGTGGTCATCCAGGGCGCCGGCCGCACCGATGCCGGCGTGCATGCGTTCGGCCAGGTCGCCCATTTCGACCTGGCCCGCGAGGTCGCAACCGACACGATCCGTGACGGGCTGAACGCGCATCTACGCCCGCATCCGATTGCGGTGCTTGCGGCCGAGCGGGTGCCGGAGAGCTTCAACGCGCGGCTGTCGGCGACGCGCCGGCATTATCTCTACCGTATCGTCAACCGGCGGTCCGACCTCACGCTCGACCGCAACCGTGCCTGGCGGCTGCCGCGCCCGCTCGACGTGCCGGCGATGCACGCGGCCGCCCAGCGCCTCGTCGGCCATCACGACTTCACGACCTTCCGCTCGACCGAATGTCAGGCGAAGTCGCCGATGAAGACGCTCGATCGGCTCGACGTGGTGTGCGAGGGCGAGGAGGTGCGCGTCGTCACCTGCGCGCGCTCCTTCCTGCACAATCAGGTGCGTTCCATGGTCGGCTCGCTCGCGCTGGTCGGCGACCGCAAATGGAGCGCCGACGATCTCGCCGCGGTGCTCGCCGCGCGCGACCGCACGGCCTGCGGACAGGTGGCGCCGCCGCAGGGGCTTTACCTCATGCGGGTGGACTACTGAGCGGGGCGCAGCAGAGAGGCGACGCCGGTCAGGCGAAATAGCGTTCTAGGATGCGCTTGTAGATCGCGGTCAGCGCGACGAGGTCGCCGACCGGCACATGCTCGTCGACCGCGTGCATCGACTGGCCGACGAGGCCGAACTCGACCACCGCGCAATAATCCTTGATGAAGCGCGCGTCGGAAGTGCCGCCGGACGACGACAGGAGCGGCTTGCGGCCGGTCACCGTCTCGATGGCGCCGGCGACGAGATCGGTGAACGGCCCCGGCCGGGTGATGAACACGTCGGCGTTCGAGGGCTCCCACTCGAAATGGAAGCGGATGCGGTCGCCCGCGACGGCCGCCGCGCGTTCCTGCATCAGCGTTTTCAGCGAATTTTTCGTATGGCGGTCGTTGAAGCGGATGTTGAAGCGCGCGCGCGCCTCGCCCGGAATGAGGTTGACGGTGCGGTTGCCGACATCGACCGAAGTGAATTCGAGGTTCGAGGGATCGAAGAAATCGCTGCCGGCGTCGAGCGGCTGCGCATTGAGGGCCGAGATCAGCGTCACGATCCCGCGCACCGGATTGTCGGCGCGGTGCGGATAGGCGACATGGCCCTGCTTGCCGGTGACCACGAGCGTGCCGTTGAGCGAGCCGCGGCGGCCGATCTTGATCGTGTCGCCGAGGGCATCGACATTGCTCGGTTCGGCGAGGATGCAATGGTCGAACTTCTCGCCGCGCGCGGCCGCCCATTGCAGCAGCTTGACCGTGCCGTTGACGGCGACGCTCTCCTCGTCGCCGGTGATCAGGAAGGAGACCGAGCCTTTCGGCTTGCCGCCATGCGCGCCCAGATGGTCGAGCGTCGCGGCGAGCGCGGCGGCGATGCCGCCCTTCATGTCGACGGCACCGCGGCCATAGAGCGTACCGTTGGCGATCTCGCCGGCGAACGGCGGATGCGACCAGGCCGAGACGTTGCCGGGCGGCACGACGTCGGTATGGCCGGCGAACGTCAGGTGCGGCGCGCCGGTGCCGATGCGGGCGTAGAAATTCTCCACGTCCGGCGTGCCTTCGTCGGAAAACACCATGCGGTGGACGGCAAAGCCGGCCGCGCCCAGCACGCGTTCCAGCACCGACAGCGCGCCGCCTTCGTCGGGCGTGACGGAGGGGCAGCGGATGAGTTCGCGCGCAAGCGCAACCGGATCGGCGATCATGGTCTGGTCTGGCCTTTCGCCGTCATCGCGCGGCGCGGGCGCGCGGCGTCCGCCTTGCGACGAAGGTGAGACAATGCCGCGGTCCCATCAGTCCCGCAAAAGTTCGTTGATCGAGGTCTTGGAGCGCGTGCGCTCGTCCACGCGCTTGACGATTACCGCGCAATAGAGGTTCGGCCCGGGCTGCCCGTCGGGCAGCGGCTTGCCCGGCAGCGTGCCGGAGACCACCACCGAATAGGGCGGCACTTCGCCGACATGGATCTTGCCGGTCTCGCGATCGACGATCTTGGTCGACATGCCGATATAGACGCCCATGCCGAGCACCGAACCCTCGCGCACGATGACGCCTTCGACCACTTCCGAGCGCGCGCCGATGAAGCAATTGTCCTCGATCACCACCGGACCCGCCTGCAGCGGCTCGAGCACGCCGCCGATGCCGACGCCGCCCGACAGGTGCACGTTCTTGCCGATCTGCGCGCACGAGCCGACGGTCGCCCAGGTGTCGACCATGGTGCCGGAATCGACATGGGCGCCGAGATTGACGAAGGACGGCATCAGGATGACGCCCGGCGCGATATAGGCCGAGCGCCGCACCACCGTGCCCGGCACCGCGCGGAAGCCGGCCTTGCGGAACTTCGCGGCGGTCCAGCCGTCGAACTTGGAGGGCACCTTGTCCCACCACACCGCCTTGCCGGGGCCGCCCTTGATCACGCTCATGTCGTTGAGGCGGAACGAAAGCAGCACCGCCTTCTTTAGCCATTGATTGACATGCCAGCGGCCGTCGGGCCGCCTTTCGGCAACGCGCATCTTGCCGTCGTCAAGCAGGCCGAGCGCCTGATCGACCGCCTTGCGGACGGCGCCTCTGGTCTTCGGGCCGATGCTCTCGCGCCCTTCGAAGGCGTCGTCGATGGTTCTGGCGAGGGTCGTTGCGGATGCGGAATTCGGCATGGAAACCCGGATGTGGCGGTGGAACTCGCCCCGGGTTTTCGAGGCAAGGGCGCAACGTGTCAAGCTTGCGGCCGGTCCGCGCGCCGGCCCGGGAGCCGGGCATGCAGGGTTGAAATCACAGGGCAGCCGGGGATGATCGCTGCGCCCGCACAGGCGGCGATTCGCACCCGTTGCGCAGGAGCGACCGATGGACCCCGTCAAACTCAGCGCGGAAGCCACGACATTCGTGACCAAATTTGCGCTCTGGGGCCTCTCGCTGCTGCCGAGCCTGCTCGCCGCGGCCGTGCTTCTGGCCGGGGGATGGTGGATTGCCGGGCGCGCCGAGCGCGGCGTCGTTCGCCTGCTCAACGGCCAGTCGCGCTTCGACCCGACGCTTCGCGGTGTGATCTCCTCGCTCGTGCGCTACGCGATCCTGATCCTCGTCGTGATAGCGGTGCTCGGCCAGCTCGGCATCCAGACCACGAGCGTGCTCGCCGCGCTCGGCGCGGCGGGTCTTGCCATCGGGCTTGCGCTGCAGGGCACGCTCTCGAACATCGCCGCCGGCGTCATGCTGCTCTGGCTGCGGCCATTCAAGGTCGGCGATTATATCGACACCGGCACGGTGGCGGGCACGGTCAAGGAGGTTGGGCTGTTCGCCTCCGAACTGCACACCTGGGAAGGCGTGTTCCTGTTCGTCCCCAATTCCGAACTCTGGAACAAACGCATCGTCAATTATTCGCGCCTGCCGACGCGCCTGCTCGACCTGCAATTCGGCGTCGGCTACGGCGACGATCTCGCCAAGGGCCGCGAGGTGTTGCTGCAGCTTGCGGGCGACCCGCGCGTGCACCGGCATCCGGCGCCGGAAGTGTTCGTGCATCAGCTCGCCGATAGCGCGGTGGTGCTGGCGCTGCGCGCCTGGACCTCGACCGCCGATTACTGGCCGGTACGGCGCGCGCTGACCGAGCGCGGCAAGGCGGCGCTGGAAGCGGCCGGGCTCACGCTTCCCCCGCCGCAGCGGCAGGTCCTGGTTTACGCCGAGCCCGATGCGTCCGAGCGCATGCCGGCGCCCCGCTCTGGCCCGATGCCGCCGCCCTGATCTACACTCTTGTGGTGGGGGGATCGCACATGAGGAAGTCTCTTCTTTCGGTTTCGGCGCTGTTCGTCGCCGCGATGCCGGCGGCCGCCTTCGCCCATCATGTGATGGACGGCGCGCTGCCGGCGACGCCGCTGCAGGGGCTGCTGTCGGGCCTCGGGCATCCGGTCATCGGGCTCGACCATCTTGCCGCGCTCGTGGCCGTGGGCTGCGTCGCCTCGCTGTTGCCGGCCGGCGCGCTGCTTGCTTTGGGCTTTGTGATCGCCGGGCTTGCGGGTGTGGCGCTGCATCTCGGCGCCTTCACGCTGCCGGCGGTCGAGCCGCTTGTTGCGATCAGCGTGCTCGCGCTCGGCCTGTTCGCGGCGCTCGCGCTGCGCCGGGTCGTCCCGGCCGCGATCCTGTTCGGCCTTGCCGGCTTCGTCCACGGCTATGCTCTGGCCGAATCCATCATCGGCGCGGAGCCCGCGCCGCTTTATGCCTATCTCGCGGGACTTGCGATCATCCAGTCCGCACTCGCCGTGGCATTGACGCTCGGCTTTCGCGCGATCGGGGTGCGGCTGCAGTCGCCGTTTGCCGCGCGCCTCTCCGGCGGACTTGCCGCCGTGTTCGGCCTTGCGGTGCTGGTCCAGCAGATCGCGGCGTGATCAGCGCCTGAGCCCGGCGAGGAAGCCCGGCAGGTTGTCGGTGACATGATCGATATGGGGGGCGTCGCGCCCCTCCAGCTCCCAGTCCTCGCGGAAGACGTCGCGCGTGCGCTCGGGCACGACCAGCACGGTGGTCATGCCGAGCGCATGCGGCACGGCCAGATTGCGCGCGAGATCCTCGAACATCGCCGCCTTGCCGGGATCGACGCCGTGGCGCGCGAGGAAGCGGTCATAGGTCTGCGGCGAGGGCTTGGGCTCGAGGTCGGCGGCGATGATGTCGAACACGCCTTCGAAATGATGATGCACGTCAAGCCGCTGCATCACGGTGTCGGCGTGGCGACTGGTGCCGTTGGTCAGGATCAGCTTGCGGCCCGGCAGCTTTTCGAGCGCGGCGCCGAGCGCGGGGTTCGGTTCGAGCGGCGAATGGTCGATCTGGTGGACGAAATCGAGGAAGTCGTCCGGATTCATGCCGTGCTCGGTCATCAGGCCGCGCATCGAGGTGCCGTAGCGCTTGTAATAGTCCTTCTGCAGCCGGAACGCCTCCTCGTGGCCGATGTCGAGGAAGTTCGCGATGTAGTCGCGGATGCGCACGTCGACCTGCTGCCAGAGATTGAGATGATGCGGATAGAGCGTGTTGTCGAGATCGAACACCCAGGTATCGACCCTGGTGAAGTCACGTTGCGGGATACGGCTCATCGCGGGTTCTTCGTGCGCCCTGGTCTGGGTCTGGATGTGCCGTCCCATGTAGGACGCGGCGCGGCGAGTTGGAAGTGGCCGCTACTTGAACCGGACGGTCATCGCCCCGCGCTCGGTCAGGTCGACCGCGGCGAATCCCGAGGCGGCGAGGCCCTTGGCGGCGCAATCGGTCTGGTCGGCGATTTCGAATTTGCTGCTGCGCGTACACAGGATGTCGGCGCCGCCCCAGACCAGCGGCCCGCCGCTGCGGGTCACCGGCCGGCCTTCGGAATCGACCGCCTCGGCAAAGGAATAGATCCGGCGCGGCTGCCCGGTAATGTCCGGCCGCAGGCATTTGCCGGGCTCCACCCGGTACCAGCCACGCGTGATCATGACGCCGGCATCCTCCATCCCGATCGCCGCCATCACGGTATGGACAGTATCGTTGCACCAGCTGAATCCGCTGCCCGGCTTCTGTGCGGCGTCGAGCAGGAGGTCGAAGAAATCGGAACGGCCCGCCGCCGTCAGCGACAGCTTGTTGTCTTGGATGAATTGCGACAATGCCGCTTCCGTCTTCGACCCGCGGATGCCGTCGATCGGGGTGGCGTCGTAGCCGGCCGCGATCAGCAGGCGCTGGATGCCGGCGTCGCGCGCCTGCACGTCGCTGTATTCGGCTTCCTCGGCGAGATAGACGGCGAAGTCCTGCTCGATGGCGGTCGGCCTGACCGCATTGAACTTGGCGAAGTGCTGCCCCGAGCGGCATTTGCGCGCGCCGGCGATCACGAAATCGGAATCGGCAATGCAGAATTCGTTGTCTCCGGCGGACGCAAGCGGGGCGGTGCCGTACAGCGCCGGCGTGCGGGTATGCAGGAAGATGGCGTCTGCCGGCGGCTGGCCCTGCAGGATCGCCCGGCACTGGCCGGGCAAAATACGGAACCAGCCGCGGCTTGCGGCCGCGCCGCGCTCCTCCATCGCGATGGCGGTATCCACCACATAACTCGTGCGGTTGCAGAGCTTCAGATCGGCCGCGGCCGGCCGGGCCGACAGGACGAGGCCGGCGAGCGCGGCAGCAGTAACAAGAAGACATCGTGCGGGAATTGCGTTCGCCATCGTCGGGCCGGCGCGTCGAATCGCTTGGATGCCCACCGTGGCTCCGATCGCGCGCCCCGGCAAGAGGGCCGGCGAAACGCAAGATGCCGGCGCGCCGGTCAGAACGGCAGCGCGAGCGCAGCCTCCGCGATCGTGTCGCCGCGCGCGATCCGGCCGGCGGAGACCACCTCGCCGTAGACGCCGCAATCCATGTGGCCGAAAGCCTGCATCAGTGTTGTGGGAATCGGCAGGTCGCGGATGCCGGTGCGCGGCTCCACATTGGTCGCCGCGCAGCGCATGATGCGCTTGATGATCCTGATCCGGGCGCCGCCGATGGCCAGCGTCCGGTCCATGAGGTCGAATTCGTGCCAGGCCGGCCAGCCTCCGACATAGATGTTGGCGCGGAAACGCACCGGATCGACCGGGGCGCCGACGGTATTCTCCACCGCCGCGACCGAGGCGAGATTGATGATGGAGACGACCTTGGCGGCAACATCCGAAAAGCTGTGACCGGGCGCCTGCAGGATCCTGGGCGGTCCGCGCAGCTCGTCCACGCAATAGCGGGCGAAGAAATTCTCGACCGTCTCGCGTCCCTGCGCCGTGCGCAGGTCGCCGCGAGCCTCCTCGCGCCCGTTCAGGCGGACGGTCAGGGTATGGGTCGCCTCGTCATATGCCGTGTTGAGCGCCGCCAACCGCTCGTTGCGCATCAGCATGAGGAATTTCTGCTTGGAGAAGTGGGCCGGCGCGGCCGGGTCGAAACCGCTCGGGCCGTTCTCGATCGCGTAAAGGCGGTCGCCGGGGATGGTCTGGCCCACCCGCAGGTCGACCCCGGCGAGCGGCTGCGGGCAAAGCCCTTTCACCGGATAGCGGTAAAGCGCCTGGATCGAGGCGGACGGCGGCATGCTCATGCGAGGTCCTGCGACAAGTCCTTGTAAACCGTTATCATTCAGGATGGCCACGAAATTTGCGCAAGATTTGCGCAAGCCCCCCTTTCGCGGCCGGCGGCCGTTTCTTACATCGGAAACGGCGGATGCCTTCAGGGGTCCGTTACGGGAATGCTCGCCTTAAAGGGGGCCGGTTATGGATTTTGAGAAATTCACCGAGCGCGCGCGGGGCTTCGTTCAATCCGCGCAATCCCTCGCGCTGCGCGAGGGCCACCAGCAATTCACGCCCGAACATCTGCTGAAAGTCCTTCTGGACGATCCGGAAGGTCTCGCCGCCGGCCTGATCGACCGCGCGGGCGGCCGCTCGCGCGATGCGCTTGCCGCCGTCGAAGGCGCGCTCAAGGCCATGCCCACGGTGTCGGGCGGCGGCGCCGGCCAGCTTTATCTCGCGCCGGCCACCGCGCGCGTGTTCGACCAGGCGCAGAAGGTCGCCGAGAAAGCCGGCGATTCGTTCGTCACCGTCGAGCGGCTCCTGCTGGCGCTCGCGCTCGAGAAGGAGAGCGAGGCCGGAAAAATCCTCGCCAGAGCGGGCGTCAATCCGCAGGGCCTCAATGCCGCGATCAACATGCTGCGCAAGGGCCGCACCGCCGACAGCGCGACCGCCGAAAACGCCTATGACGCACTCAAGAAATATGCCCGCGACCTGACCCAGGCCGCCCGCGACGGCAAGCTCGATCCGGTGATCGGCCGCGACGAGGAGATCCGCCGCACCATCCAGGTGCTCTCGCGCCGCACCAAGAACAACCCGGTCCTGATCGGCGAGCCCGGCGTCGGCAAGACCGCGATCGTGGAAGGGCTTGCACTGCGCATCGTCAACGGCGACGTGCCCGAGAGCCTGCAAAGCAAGAAGCTGCTCGCGCTCGACATGGGCGCGCTCATTGCCGGCGCGAAATACCGCGGCGAGTTTGAGGAGCGGCTGAAGGCCGTGCTCAACGAGGTCACCGGGTCTGCCGGCGAGATCATCCTGTTCATCGACGAGATGCACACGCTCGTCGGCGCCGGCAAGGCGGACGGGGCGATGGACGCCTCCAACCTGCTCAAGCCGGCGCTGGCGCGCGGCGAGCTGCACTGCATCGGCGCCACCACGCTCGACGAATACCGCAAGCATGTAGAGAAAGACGCCGCATTGGCGCGGCGCTTCCAGCCGGTTTTCGTCGGCGAGCCGACCGTGGAAGACACGGTGTCGATCCTGCGCGGCCTGAAGGACAAGTACGAGCAGCATCACGGCGTGCGCATCGCCGACAGCGCGATCGTGGCGGCGGCGACCCTGTCCAACCGCTACATCACCGACCGTTTCCTGCCCGACAAGGCGATCGACCTTGTGGACGAGGCGGCCGCGCGCCTGAAGATGCAGGTCGATTCCAAGCCGGAAGAACTCGATTCCATCGACCGCGAAATCGTGCGCCTGAAGATCGAGCAGGAGGCGCTCAAGAAGGAGACCGATTCCGGCTCGAAGGACCGTTTGAAGCGGCTGGAGAACGAGCTGGTCGCACTGGAGAAGCAGTCGGCCGACATCACGGGCCGCTGGCAGGCGGAGAAGGAAAAGCTCTCCGAAGCGCAGAAGCTCAAGAGCGAGCGCGACCAGTTGCACGCGGAACTGGCCAATGCCCGCCGCCGCGGCGAATATCAGCGCGCGGGCGAACTGCAATACGGCAAGATCCCCGAGATCGAGAAGAAGCTGGCGGCCGTCGAGGGCAAGGAGGGCGGCGCGATGATGGAGGAGGCGGTGACCGCCGACCATATCGCGCAGGTCGTCTCGCGCTGGACCGGTGTGCCGGTCGACAGAATGCTCGAGGGCGAGAAGGACAAGCTCCTACGCATGGAGGAGCAGATCGGCCAGCGCGTGGTCGGTCAGGCCGAAGCCGTGAAGGCGGTGTCCACCGCCGTGCGCCGCGCGCGCGCGGGCCTGCAGGACCCCAACCGTCCGATCGGCTCGTTCATGTTCTTGGGTCCCACCGGCGTCGGCAAGACCGAGCTGACGAAAGCGCTGGCGGAATTCCTGTTCGACGATGAAGCGGCGCTGCTGCGCATCGACATGTCGGAATTCATGGAGAAGCACTCGGTTGCGCGGCTGATCGGCGCGCCTCCCGGCTATGTCGGCTATGACGAGGGCGGCACGCTGACCGAAGCGGTGCGGCGGCGGCCCTATCAGGTCGTGCTGTTCGACGAGATCGAGAAGGCGCACCCGGACGTGTTCAACGTCCTGCTGCAGGTGCTCGACGACGGCCGGCTGACCGACGGGCAGGGCCACACCGTCGATTTCCGCAACACGCTGATCGTGATGACCTCCAATCTCGGCGCCGAATTCCTCGTCAGCCAGAAGGAAGGCGAGGACACCGACGCCGTGCGCGGGGAGGTCATGGCGGTGGTTCGTTCCGCGTTTCGGCCCGAATTCCTCAACCGCGTGGACGAGATCATCCTCTTCCACCGCCTCAAGCGCAGCGAGATGGGCCGCATCGTCGATATCCAGATGGACCGGCTGGCGAAGCTGCTCGCCGACCGCAAGATCGTGGTGCAGCTCGATCCTGCGGCGCGCGAATGGCTCGCCGACAAGGGCTACGACCCGGCCTATGGCGCGCGTCCGCTCAAGCGCGTGATCCAGAAGTCGCTGCAGGATCCGCTCGCCGAGCTGATCCTGTCCGGCAAGGTCAAGGACGGCGACCTCGTGAAGGTCGCCGCCGGCAAAGCCGGCCTCACCTTCAACGGTGAGGCGGTGCGGGAAGCGGCCTGACCGCGCTGCATCTTCGCGCGCGCGGAGAGAACACTGTCATCCCGGCCCTTCGCGTGAGCGAAGGCGCCGGAATCGCTTTCGGTGCGGGGTGCTCTCTACAAGCGGCTTTCAATGAAACCCGAAGACGGTCCCGGCTCTCGCTTTGCTCGGCGGGACGACGCGCTCAGCTTCCGTGCTGAGCTGCCGCGGCGCCGCCGCGGTCAGCGCGATGAGGTCTGTGCCACGCGCGGGGCAGGACGGGACATCATAGCGTCGAGCCGGTCGCGCTCCTGCTCGAACGAGGCGAGCGTGGCGCTCTCCAGTGCGCGGCCGCGCGGCAGGCGGATACGCATCGGATCGACGAAGCGTCCGTTCACCAGCACCTCGTAGTGGACGTGGGCGCCGGTCGACAGGCCGGTCGAGCCGACAAAGCCGATCACCTGGCCCTGCCGCACGCGCACGCCCGGCTCCATGCCGCGCGCATAGGCGGTCATGTGGCCGTAGGCGGTTTCGTAGCCGTTGGCGTGACGGACGCGGATGTACTTGCCGTAGCCGCCTTCCCAGCCCACTCTTTCAACGATGCCGTTGCCGGCGGCAAAGATCGGCGTGCCGTAGGGCGCGGACCAGTCGACGCCGGTATGCATCTTCATGTAGCCGAGGATCGGATGCCGGCGCACGCCGAAGCCCGAACGCAGGATCGCCTCGTTGATCGGCTTGCGGACCAGGAATTTCTTTGCGCTCTTGCCGGTCTCGTCGTAGAAATCCACGGCATTGTCGTCGGGAGTCTGGAAGCGGTAGAAACGCTTGACTTCGCCGCCGACGGTCAGCGCGGCGAACAGCACGTCGTTGCGGCTGTCGATGCCGGGCGTCTCGTCCTCGCCGGCATAGAGGACGTCGAAGGAATCGCCCGGCTGCACCTTGCGCTGGAAGTCGACGTCATAGGAGTAGATGCGGATCAGCTCATCGATCACCGGACGCGGGATCTGGTTGCGCAGGGCGGTCTCGTAGATGCTCTGGTAGAGCCGCACGCCGGTGCCGTCGTCCTCGCCGTCGTCCTCGCTGGCATTGGCGATGTCGGTGTTCACGCTCGAGACGTCGACGGCGACGTAACGGCCGTTGTCGGAAAGCGCGACCACCGCCTCGATCGCCGTGTCGTTGGTCACGATCACGCGCGCGGGCTGCTGGCGCTGCGCGCCGGCAATCGGCGACAGCAGGACGCGCAGGCGCATGCCTTCCTTCAGCCCGCCGTCGCGGCCGCGCGGTCCGAGGATCGCCGCGATCGCCCTGATCTCCTCGGGCGTCGCGCCGAGATCGCGCAGCACGGTCGCGATCGTGTCGCCCTTGCGCGTGGTGACGGTCTTTTCGTTCCAGCCGTTGCCGCCGGCATTGTGGCCGGCGGTCTTGGCCAGGAGCGTCACGTTCTCCGGCACGATGCGGGTTTCGACGCCGCGATAGAGGTCGGGCGTGCCGTCGGGCGGCGCATAGGCGAGCTGGCCGGACTGCACGGCGGCGACGGCGTAGCTCTTTTCGGTGGGTGTCACGCCGAT
>WBZO01002155.1_pt1 | contig 26877 bp, 27 predicted proteins | sample 5204261 | NCBI WGS metagenome assembly WBZO01 (sample SAMN12412400, study PRJNA552823) | activated sludge metagenome | isolation source: activated sludge from anammox sidestream of wastewater treatment plant... | place: USA: North Carolina | collected 2017-09
CATACCCGCCAAATGTTCGGCGTGCGCGTCGGCGTACGCTTGCGCGTATTGCGTGCCGTAACTTTCGCCGTACAACCAAAATTTTTCGTCGCCCACCAATGCGCGAAACGCTTCCAAATCTTGGACAGCTTGGGCGGTGCCGAGAAATTTTAACGTCTCGGCCGAACCGCTTTCGTCATCGCAAGCCGCCGAAAAAGTTCGCGCCGCGTCGCGCAAGCGCTGCGCGCGCGCGGGCGTATCGCCGCGCCAATCGGCGCGATACCATGCCGCCGCCGCGTCGGGACACGTCAAACCGCCGGACAAACCGACGCCGCGCTGGTCGAAAAATACAATGTCAAAATGTTCCGTCAGACCGCGCGCGAAAAATGAGGTGTAATAATCCGCGCAGCAGCCGATGCCCGCCGAACCGGGGCCGCCCGTCGCCGTAACAAACATCCCTTTACGCGCGCCCGTCGCCGGTAAAATCGCAAAAACCACATCGAGCGTCCGCGTATCCGCGAGATTGAAATGATCCAGCGGCACGGTAAGCGTCACGCACGTAAATTCGCTGTCGGGACACGGCACGCCATTCAACGCGCGCAACGTTTCGCGCATCGCATCCGGCCGCGGCGGCGTCTGCGCGAACGCGTGGGGTTGCGGCAACACAAAATAGAACGCGCCAAGCAAAAGCAGCGCGCGCCAAGCGAGTCGAAACATATTCCCTCCGAGGTTACGACCGCGCCAATGCGACCAGCGCTTTTAACGCGATTTCAATCGCGGCATCTTTGGCGCGTTCCACCGAGTCGCGGTGCGGATTATAATCCGCCATATCGCCCGCGCGCTCGTTCGGATTGCCGTCCACAACAAAAATGCCGCCCGCGCGCACGCGCTGAATCGAAGCGATAATCAGCAGCGTCGCCAATTCCATTTCAATGCCCACCGCGCCCGCGTCCGCCCACAACTGATGCGGATTCGGCATCAACTCGTGATAAAATGCCGCGTCGCTGCGCAGGACGCCCAATTGAAATTTCACATCGCCGCGCGCGCGCGCCGCAGTCCGCAGCGCGAGCGTCACATCCAAATCCGCGACGGCGGGATATTCCGGCGGCGCCAGGACGTTTGACGTGCCGTCTTCGCGCGTCGCGCCCGTGCCAATCAACAAACTGCCCTGCCGCATGGCGCGCAGATACGAGCCGCAGGTGCCGACGCGAATGATTGTGCGGACGCCGACGCCAAACAATTCGTGAAAACAAATCGCCGCGCCCGCGCCGCCGATGCCGTGCGAAATCACCGTCACGCGCAACGTTTCGTACGTGCCGGTAAAAGTATGATATTCGCGCCACGCGCCGACTTGGCGCGCGTCGCTTAAAAATTCCGCCACGCGCGCCGCGCGCGCCGGGTCGCCCACCGTCAGCGCGTACGGCGCAACGTCGGCGGGGTCGAGCCGAATGTGCGGCGTATTAGCAAATGTATTCATGCGCCGATTATACACGCGGCGCGGAACTTTTTGGCAGTTGGCGCTGCGCGATTCTCGGGTACAATAACGCTGAAAAAAACAGGAGCAAAAAATGACCGAAAATTATCGCGCGTTGAGCGCGGCAGAATTATTGGAACGTTTGGCGCACGCGGGCCGCGCGCCCGATTTGGAATTGATACGCGCGTGTATGGATCGGCGTTATGACTTGACGCCGGGGTTGCTCGAAATGCTCGCCGCGCCGAGCTCGGAAGATTGGGCGGACGATGACCCGCGATGGTACGCGCCCATTCACGCGGGCTATCTGCTCATTCATTTCCGCGAAGCCCAAGCGATTAAAATTTTTATGCGTTTGCTGCGCGAACCCGACGCCGACCGGTTTATCGAATGGTTCGAAAACGCGCTGGCTTGCTACGGACTGGCGATTTTACCCGACGCGCGCGCGCTGCTCAACGATTCGACTGTGGACGAGTCAATCCGCATCAGCGTACCCGAAATGCTGTACGAGTTGGCGCTCGAATTTCCCACCGAACGCGCGCAGGTCATTGGCATTTTACGCGACGCATTGCCTCCCGTTGATTCGACCGGTAAATTAATAATTCCCAAACCGCGTCCCCAAAAACCCAATAGCGTGTGGACTTTTGTCGCGCTCGAACTGGCGCAACTGCACGATCTTTCGAGCCGTTCGCTCATCGAAACCTTGTATCGCGAAGGTTGGCTGGATGAGAGCGTGATGGGCGACGTCAATGATTATTTAGAAATCTTGAAACAGTCCAAGCCGGGCGCGCCGCAACCGTTTAATCTCCTCGAAACGTACGAGGGACTGCGCGCCGCAACCGACAAAGAGCGCGAATGGCAAGCCCAACACGATGAAGTGCAGCGCCAACAAGCGCTGCTCCAAGCCAGCGCCGCGTCAGAGCTGGATCCTTTGACGGGCGCCGAAAGCGAGCCGACGGTCAATGCAACCGTCGCGCCATCGCCCTACGTACAAGACAAGAGTCAAACGCTGCGGCGCGCCGTCCCCAAAGTGGGCCGCAATGACCCGTGTCCCTGCGGTAGCGGACGCAAATACAAACATTGTCACGGCAAGGCGTGAGCGCGGACCCATTTGCTCTATGCGGCAAAATGTCGAACCGATTTCGCATCGTTCCAATTTCCAAGTCAAAGCCATTACGAATGAGGCAGAATGGAACAGCGCGCTATGGTCCATTCCCTACGCGCACATTTTGCAAACGTGGGCTTGGGGTGAAATCAAGGCGCGGCACGGATGGACGCCGACGCGTCTTGTATTTTTAGAAAACGGCGCGCCCGTCGCCGCCGCGCAAATTTTGCGCCGTCCGTTGCCGCGCACGCCCTATGGCGTTTTGTACGTGCCAAAAGGCCCCGCGCTCGCGTTTGAAAATACAGAACTGTTTGCGCGCGTTCTGGCGGAATTGGAACGCCGCGCCCGCGCGCAGCGCGCCATCTTTATCAAGCTGGACCCCGACGTGCGCGCACATTCCGCCGCCGCGAATGTTTTGACGCAGCGCGCGTGGCGCGTCTCGGACGAGCAAATTCAATTTCATAATACGGTCACGCTCGACCTCACGCGCAGCGAAAGCGAAATCCTCGCGGCGATGAAACCGAAATGGCGTTACAACATTCGGCTCGCGGAAAAAAAAGGCGTGCGCGTCGAAATGGACGACGCGTCCGCCTGGCGTTTGTTTTACGACTTGTACGCCGAAACGGGCGCGCGCGATGGCTTTATCATTCGTTCGTTTGAATACTATCGCGATGTGTGGACGACGCTGGCGGCGGCGGGCCAGGCAAAATTATTTTTGGCGCGGGCGCAAGACGAAACGCTTGCGGGCTTGATTTTATTTTGGTTCGGCGCGCGCGCGTGGTATTTTTACGGCGCGTCGCGCAGCGCGCGCCGCGATTGGATGCCGAACCATTTATTGCAATGGCACGCGTTGCGTTGGGCAAAAGAGCAGGGCTGCGCCGAGTACGATTTTTGGGGCGCGCCCGCCAAATTACAAGAATCCGCGCCCCTGTACGGCGTGTATAAATTCAAAATGGGTTTTGGCGGCGAATTTGTAGAACGAATTCCCGCGCACGACTTTGTAATCCACCGCGCGTTGTATTGGGCTTATGCAATCGCGCGACCCAAGTATTTGGCGCGGCTGCGCGGCTAGACGAAAATTTCAAACTGCGGATTTTACGCGCCGCGCGGCATCGTCAGAAAAGGAAATCATGCACACTCCCGAATTTTTTCAAAAGCACGGCGCGGGATATTTGCCCGAATATCTGGACATCCAAATCGTCGAGACCGCGCCAACGCAGCTCGTCGCGCGGCTTGTCATTCAAAAACATCATCTCGCGCCGAACGGCTTTTTGCACGCGGCGACGGTCATTGCGCTCGCGGATACGGCGTGCGGCTATGGTTGCGTGAACGCGCTACCCGAAGGCGCGAAAAATTTTACGACGGTGGAATTGAAATCAAACTTTTTGGGGACGGCGCGTCAAGGCGTCCTTCAGTGCGACGCCGTTCTCGTTCACGGCGGACGCACGACGCAGGTGTGGGACGCGACGGTGCGCGCGGAAGGCAAGCATAAAGTTCTCGCGCTATTTCGTTGTACGCAAATGATTTTGTACGACAAAGCGTGAGCCGGCGCGCAGCATTTGCCGCCGAAACCATTACAAGCAATACGGCAAGGGGAAGGCGTTCGCGCGTCCCCTTGCCGTTTGTTTTTTAATTGCAATTTTTGCTAACGCGCATCAAGCCGCGATGCTCTGTTTCACAAATTCTACCGCCGCGCGCAATTTTTTCTCGACGCGCCACGGCGCCCACGCCTCCACCGCAAGCGGCGAAAGTTCATAGGTGAGCGCGCCTTGATAATGCCGCGCGTGGAGCGCGCGTAAAAATTCGCGCAGCGGCAAAAGCCCTGTGCCGGGAAATTGGTGTTGGCGAAAATAACTGTGCAGCCGCGGCTGGCTGTGAATCCAATGCGGCACCGTACGCAAATCCGACAAATGCACATTCGCCACGCGTCCGTCAAACCATTTCAGCGCCTCGAGCAAATCCCATTCAAACGTGCCGACGTGCGCGGTGTCGAGCGTCAAGGCGAGATTGTGTTTGTCCGCGAATTCGCGCAGTTCAGGCAGCGTACGCAAAATATAGCGCTCGTCGCGCGCGGTCACGCGCGCGCTATTTTCGACGCCGAGCAGCAGCCCGCCGCCGTTGATTTCGTTGCGCGTCTGCGTCACGCATTTGACAAACTCTTGGCCCACCGCGTCGCCATACACACGCGCGCGCGGCGTATGCACCACCATCAATTTGGCGCCGACGCTTTCAGTCAACGCCACCGCTTTTTCCATAATCGGCGCGTACGAATCATTGATGGCGGTCCAGCCCGGATACCCATAAAGCGGCGGATGAACCGTGAGGACGGGCAATTGAAATTCGCGCGTCAAATTTTTAATGTACGCCGCGCCGCGCCATTCCACCTCTGGACTAATGACCAACTCGACTCCATCAAACCCCGCGCGTTTTGCCCGGCTAAAAATCCAACGTAACGGAAAAATGTACAACGAACCGGTCGAAAGCGAAATTTTCACAACCACTGCTCCACAAGCTGTACGCCCAACGCTACGCTTGCCTCGAGTAATTTTTGACCCAATGCCGCGTCCGCCTGTAACGGCGCGAGCCCCATTACGCCGTCCGGATATTTTGCGCGGAAACGCGTCGGGCTGTCGAATTCACCCGTTGCAACCACCGGCGCGTCGCGCGGCGCAATGCGTTCGGGCTGCACGCCATCGGGCGCGATCGCGCGCATAAACGCGGTTTCGTGATTTGACGCGTGCGTGCCTTGCTGCGCGCCCAACGCTTCATCCACCAGTTTGGCGATAGCGGGTTCGAGCCACCACTGAAACGCTTTGATACGCAAAGCGGGAAATTGATTTTGAACTATCGCCGCCGCGCTCGCGAGCGACGGCGCGTTGCCGCCGTGTCCATTCACAACCAAGACGCGGCGAAAACCGTGCCGATACAAGGATTGCAAAATATCTTGGAGCGCCGCGCCCAAGGTCTGCGGACGCAGCGAAAGCGTTCCCGCAAATTCCAAATGCTGCTGCGACATGCCGTACGCGAGCGGCGGCGCGACGAGCACGCGCGTCCGCGCGCCAATCTCTGCGGCAATCCTCTCGGCAATCAAATAATCCGCGCCCACGCCCAAATGCGGCCCATGTTGTTCCGTCGCGCCGATGGGCAAAAGCACGCGGTCATCGCGCGCGAGATATTCGCCGATTTGTGCCCACGATTGTTTAGCGAGTTGCATAAATAAAAAAAAGTTGCGCGTGGGCTGCGCGACACGCAGCCCACGCGCGCCTTTAGCTTGAAGGATTCCTTTTTTTTGCGTCCGATTCACTCGGCGCGGCGCGATAGAGCCGCCGCCGTTTAATGTATGCCGCCACCGCGCGCGGCGTGAACGCGTCAATGTTTTCGCCGCGCGCCGCGCGCGCGCGAATCGCGCTGGCGGAAATCGCGCTTTCGGGCGCGTGAACAAAAACGACCGCGCGTTGGACGCCGGGAACTTTTTTTTCCAGCGCGTTCAAATCCGCGAAATAGCCGGGGCGTTTCAGAACCGCGAGTTTGCACAATTTCACAATTTCTTGCGGCTGATACCAGGTCGGTAAATTTTGCAGCGAGTCCAAACCCATCAGAAAAAAAATTTTCGTGCGCGGCGGCAAGTCGTGATGCAATTGGCGCAGCGTATCCACCGTGTACGAGGGGCCCGCGCGTTCGGCTTCGAGCAGCGAAATCGCAAACGCGGGTTTATCGCGCAGCGCGCGCTCCAACATGGCGACGCGCGCGGCGAGCGGACTGATGTCGCCATTCGATTTGTGCGGCGGCTGTTTGGCGGGCATGAATATCACTTGCGCGAGCCGCAATTGGCGCAGCGCCGCTTCCGCCAATTCGAGATGACCGTAATGCGGCGGGTCAAACGTGCCGCCGAGAATACCGATTTTCATGTCGGGCTGTGTGGGGCGGGGTCGGACGCGGCGCGCGCGGCGGGCGGACGGAAATAGAAAATGATAAACAAACTCAACGGCAGCGTAAGCGTGAGCGCGGCTTCGACCCACACCGGCGCGAGGACGCGCGCCAAAAACACCGCGCCCAAATCGAGCGCGGCGTGCAGCGCAATCGCCAACCACAACCATTTTAGGGAACCGCGCACAAAGACTTGTAAAACCAAAATGGACATGGCGATTTGAAAAAAGATGGTGATAAAACGTTCGTACGCGCCCAACAGCGGCATCCACCATTCCAACGCGGCGATTTGTTGACGCGCCATTTCAATTTGTACAAGTTGGTCAGGCGGCAGATTCGCCTGCGAAAAATTCGTAGAACTGAGAGCAATGACATTCACCAAGCCCAACAACATCAAACCACCGACCAGCAGCATAGATTCCAAACCGCCATGTCCCGCGCCGTACATCAAACCCTTTTCCCAAGTAAAATCTTTTTTGACAAGAAAACGATAGCCGAGCCATCGCCCGCCCTCTTCAAAAATTCCGGCCGTGAGCGCCAAGACGGCGAGCCAAAAATACAAAAAGGTTTGCGAATCCTGCAACGGTTCGCGCAGCAAAAATTGCGCGCCCTGCACCAATGGAATACGAATCAAAATTTGGGTCACGAAAAAAACCAGCGCGCCATACCAAAAGAAACGCCACGCGACCCGAAAACGCCGCCAGATAAAAAACGCGACGAGCAGCGGAAATAAAATGGCAAACGCAATCGCGGCGCCGTACGCGCCCACTAATGCAAAATTCATGCGCTACACAATCCCTTCGCCCCACTCGAGCTCAATATCGCCGATGCGAACGTAATCGCCTTCTTGCACGCCCGCCGCGCGCAGCGCATCGTTGACGCCCAACGCTTGCAAAACGCGATGCGTGCGCTGGACGCCTTCCTCTTGGTCCCAATTCGTCATTTGCGCGACGCGTTCCGCTTTGACGCCGCGCACGCGAAAAATTTGGACATCGCCCACTTGGGCTTCGCGTTCCACGGTGAACGCGTCTTCGTTGGGCGCGGGTCGAAAAACGGGCATCGTTTCCGTTTCAAGCGCCGGGACCTCTGGCGGCAGCGCTTGCAAAATCGCCAGCGCCCCGCGCAATAATTCTTGGACCCCCTCGCCCGTCGCCGCCGAAATCGGCACGACCGGAACGCCGCGCCGCGCCAATTTAGTTTTCAATTTTTTGAAATGCGTTTGCGCGTCGGGCAAATCCATTTTGTTAAAGCCGACGATTTGCGGTTTCTGACTGAGCGCCATTTTGTATTGTTCCAGTTCCGCATTGATGGCGTCAAAATCAGCCAACGGATTTTCCGCCGCGCCGTCGAGCAGATGAATCAGGACGCGCGTACGCTCGATGTGTTTGAGAAAACGGTCGCCCAAACCCGCGCCTTGGTGCGCGCCTTCGATGAGACCGGGAATATCCGCCAGCACGACGCTGCGCTCGTCAATGTCCGCCACGCCGAGATTGGGAATCAAGGTCGTGAACGGATACGCCGCGATTTTTGGACGCGCCGCCGTCACCGCCGCGAGAAAAGTGGATTTGCCTGCGTTCGGTTTGCCGATGATGCCGAGGTCGGCGATGAGTTTCAATTCGAGAAATAAACGCCGCGCCTGACCCGTTTCGCCTTTTTCAGCAAAGTGCGGCGCGCGGTTGGTGGACGACGTGAACGCGGCATTGCCGCGGCCGCCGCGCCCGCCGCGCGCAACGAGCAGCGTCTGTTTCGCTTCAAGCAGGTCCGCGAGAAATTCGCCCGTCTCGGCATCGCGCACCACCGTGCCGGGCGGAACGGCAATGTATGTATCCGCGCCATACGCGCCGTTTTGGTCTTTGCCGCTGCCGTTCTTGCCCTTTGGCGCTTTGAAATGTTTTTTGTGCCGAAATGGCAAAAGCGTATTGAGCCCTTTGTCGGCGCGCAAATACACATTGCCGCCGCGTCCGCCGCTGCCGCCGTTTGGGCCGCCGTGCGGCACATACGCTTCGCGGCGAAACGATACCGCGCCATTGCCGCCGTCGCCGGCATTCACATTGATACTTACTTGGTCAAATAAAAATTCGTCGCCGCGTTCGGGCATTGTGAATCGTCCTCAAATGGAATTCGGCGCCTACCTGCGGCGCCGAATTCGATTCGCCGTCAATCGCAAATTATTCTGGGGCTTGAATGTCAAGCGGAATATCGTATTCGTACGTCACAATCGTGTGGTCGGTCTTGCCGGGCGCGGTCAGCGATTCGCTATCCGATTCGCCTTTGTACACACGGCCATCCAACGCGCCAAGCCAAATTTTGCCCGTGCCAAGATTTTTGGTTCCACCCATATCCACAGTGGTCTTGTAGGTATAGACAAACATCGGTTTGCCATCCACCAAATCGGGCCCGACGAATTGAACTGAATCAACCTGAATGGCTTGGAGCGATTCTTCGACGGCGGACGCTTCAAAAAGTCCAAAAAGCATATCCGCCATTTGCGCGCCTTGATTTTCCCACTTGTCGCCCACTTTGCGCCAAACGCCCTTGCCCTTGACGGCAATCTGTTCCCCGCCGTCGGGTTGAACGATGCGCATCCGGTCCGGTTTCACAAATTCCAACAAAAGCGTTTGACTTTCGCCATTGGCGGATTGCAATATAGTTGTCGCGCGCACGCTGTTGGCGGTGAAAACATTCAGCATTGCTTTTTTGACGACATCCAACGGCGCGCCTTCAGGCGGTTTCACATCGCCGCTAACGGGCGCAGCGGTCGGCGCAACCGCTTGGGTCGGTTCAACCGCCTGCGTTGGTTGAGCCGGCGCGGCGGTCGGCTGGGACGCTGTCGTCGGCGCGGGCGGATTGGTCGGCGCCGCCGCGTTACCCGAGACGGCCGTCGGCGGATTCGCCGGCGCGGCAGTCGGCGCGGGCGCATTGCCGCCGCAAGCCGCCAGGCCAATCGCCAAGCCAATAATTACAAACATTACGAGACGTTTCATACTGCTCCTTGTTTCAAAATTTTACGCAAACATTATAACCGCTGCGCGTGAGCGCGCCAATTTTTACGGCGACTGTGAATAAAATTCAATCTGCTTGCTGCGGAACATGTGTTATAACTCACCTTACGCAGTCCAGCGAAAAGATAGCGTGAAAACATAAGGCAAATTTCAAATTTGCCCTACCCTTGCGGAACATGAGTTATAATCTCTCTGCTTGAAATACTGAAGACGGAGACTAAAGATGCGCGTACATTTTATTTTTCTCTTGGGCGCCTTTGCCGCGATTTTTTTGTTTGCGTGCGCGCCCGCGCCCAATAACGCCACGGCGACGCTTGGGGTCCAAGCGCCCGCCGCAACCGCCGTGCCGCTCGGCGATGATATGTTGGTCATTTATCAGAAAAAGGGCGGCATTGCCGGCATCAACGAAACGCTCGTCGTGCATCAGGACGGTTTATTGGAATGGAGTATGCGCGGCGGCGCGCCCAAAGCGCTTCAGGCGGAACATGCCGCGCTGGAATCGCTGCGCCGCATGTTGGAACAAAAAGATTTTGACGCGCTCGATAATTTGTACCAAGCGTTGGGCGCGGATTTATTCACCTACACCATCACCGCGCGCACGAGCAATGGCAGCGTAAAAACCGTTACGACAATGGACAGCGCCAAGACGCCCGCGTATTTGGGTCAATTGATTGCCATGTTGGAACAACTGCGCGGCGGCACGGCAAATAGTAAATGATAAGCGGCTGTAAAAAAACGCGCAAATGCAAAGGGCAAATTTCTGCGACGTCGTTAAACGTCATCTGCCCTGCCTGCGTAACATGAGTTACTCACCTTACGCAGTCCAGCGAAAAGATAGCGTGAAAACGTAAGGCAAATTTCAAATTTGCCCTACCCTTGCGTAACATGAGTTATTCAAGTTCAAATTATGCGCCTCACCAATCTGGTCCAAGCGATTGATTTACATGCGGCGGGCGAACACGGCCGCGTCATTGTCGGCGGCGTGTTGGATGTGCCGGGCAAAACGATGTTTGAGAAAATGCAATATTTTCAAACGCACCGCGACGATTTACGTTTGCGGATGTTGCGCGAACCGCGCGGCTATCCCGCCGCCAACTGCAATTTAATTTTGCCGCCGACAGACCCGCGCGCCGACGCGGGTTTTATCATCATGGAACAGACCGAATACGTTCCGATGTCCGGCACCAATATCATTTGCACCGCCACCGCGCTGTTGGAAACGGGCATGTTGCCAATGCGCGAGCCGTACACCGATATTGTGTTGGAAGCGCCCGCCGGTCTCGTCCCCGTACGCGCACATTGCGCCAACGGCAAAGTGACGGGCGTAACCTTTACCAACGTTCCCGCGTTTGCCGTGCATCTCGACACGCCCGTAGAGGTTCCGCAGCTCGGCACGGTGAACGTGGATGTCGCGTGGGGCGGCATGTTTTATTTTATCGCCCAAGCCGCGCAGTTCGGTTTGAAAATTTCGCCCGACGAAGGCAAAGACATTGCGCGCATCGGCGAAATGATCAAAGCGGCGGTGCGCGAACAATTGCCCGTCGCGCATCCCGACAATCCCGCAATTCAGAATGTGACGATTGGAATTTTATCCGCGCCCGCGACGACGCCCGACGCGGATTTGAAAAACGCGGCGATTGTTTCGACCAACCTTTTTGATTGGCAAAATCCCGCGACGTGGACCGGCGCGCTCGACCGTTCGCCGTGCGGAACGGGAACATGCGCGCAAATGGCAGTCTTGTACGCCAAAGGCAAATTGAAATTGCATCAAGCTTTTCGACACGCGGGCATTTTGGATACCGTGTTCACAGGCAAATTGATTCAAGCAACGCGCGTGGGCTCTTATCACGCGGTTGTGCCGACCATCACCGGCACGGCGTGGCTTACGGGTATGGCGACGTATGGCGTTGACCCCGACGACCCGTTTCCGAACGGTTTTACGATTGGCGACATTTGGGGCGCGGTGTGAACGGGAAGCAAGACTTGGGAAAAAAAGCACAAAGGATTTGACGTTAAATGCGGTTACAGATATGATTTGCGTAATGTGAGAATATTGTCACAAGCGTATTACGCACTTTTTCTCGACGCGCGCGGTCGCGGCGCGCTTTGATTCTTGCGAGGACAAAATGTCGCACACAAATCATCATGTCCCCACCATTGTTATCGGCAGACTGCCGCTTTATTTGCGCGCCTTGACCCAACTCGCCGTCGAAGGCCGCCGCGTAACCTCATCGCAAGAATTGTCGGAAAAACTCGGTTTTTCGTCCGCGCAGATTCGCAAAGACCTTTCGTATTTTGGCGAATTTGGCAAACAGGGCACCGGGTACGAAATCGAATTTTTAGAAAATGCGCTGCGCGAAATTCTCCAAGTGGATCGCGTGTGGAATATGGCGCTCGTCGGCGCGGGCGATTTGGGACACGCGCTCGCAAACTATGACGGCTTTGAATTGCGCGGCTTTCGCATCACCGCCATTTTCGATTCAGCCCCCGCAAAAATCGGCGCCATGCTCGGCAACTGGCGCGTCTTGCCGATGGACACCTTGCGCGAAACGGTGCGCGCGCAAAAAATTTATCTAGCCATTATTGCGGTGCCCGCCGCCGCCGCCCAAGCCGTCGCCGATGAATTGGTACAAGGCGGCGTGCGCGCGATTTTGAATTACGCCCCCACCACCCTGAGCGTTCCCCCTCAAATCAAAGTTTTTCACATTGACCCCGTCGCCGGTCTGCAAAGCATGACGTATTATTTGTAACCGCATATCGCGCGCATTGCCAAGACCCCAAGGATTTTCGAAAACCCTTGGGGTCTTGGCGTTGACCCGCCGCAAGGCGTATGCTAGAATCGTCTCATCCTCGTTTAACCTACATCCTGTATCCTGTACTTTAACCAGCTATGAGCGCCAAACAACTCACCGGCCGCCAAGCCGCCGCGCGCGACTTGTTTCAAGCCGCGCGCGAACAAGAACGCGCCCGCGAACAACCGCTCGCCGCGCGGATGCGTCCGCGCACGCTCGATGAATTTACCGGTCAAGAAGAGATTCTCGGCGCGGGCAAACTCTTGCGCCGCGCGATTGAAAGCGACAAGTTGTTTTCGTCCATTATTTTGTGGGGTCCGCCCGGCGTCGGCAAAACTTCATTGTCCGCCATCATCGCCAACCGCACCGCGTCGCATTTCGAGACCTTGAGCGCGGTGTTGGCGGGCGTCGCCGATATTCGCCGCGTCGTCGAACAGGCAAACGAGCGTTTTAATTTGTACAGCCAACGCACAATTTTGCTCGTGGATGAAATTCATCGTTTCAACAAAGCGCAGCAAGACGCGCTCTTGCCGCACGTCGAAAACGGCACGATTATTTTGATTGGCGCGACGACCGAGAATCCGTATTTTGAAGTCAATCGCGCGCTGCTCTCGCGTTCGCGCGTCTTTCAATTCAAACCGTTGACCAAAAAAGCGACGCTGACTTTGCTGCGCCGCGCGCTGCGCGACGACGAACGCGGCTATGGCGCGCGCAAAATCGAAATCGCCGACGACGCGCTGGCGCATTTGGCGGAAATCGCGGACGGCGACGCGCGCAGCGCGCTCAACGCGCTCGAGCTCGCGGTCGAATCCACCGCGCCCGACGCGGATGGCGTGACGCGCATCAATCTGGAAACGGCGCAAGAATCCATTCAGCGCCGCGTCCTGCGGTACGATAAAGCGTCGGATGAACATTACGACACCATCAGCGCGTTCATCAAAAGTATGCGCGGCAGCGACCCCGACGCGGCGTTATACTATTTGGCAAAAATGTTGTACGCGGGCGAAGACCCCGAATTTATCGCGCGCCGCATGATTATTTTCGCGTCCGAAGACATTGGCAATGCCGCGCCGCTCGCGTTGGTCGTCGCCGTGAACGCGATGCACGCGTTACAATTTGTCGGCTTGCCCGAAGCGCAATTGAATCTCGCGCAATGCGCGATTTATCTGGCGTGCGCGCCAAAATCCAATTCGACGCTCGGCATCGGCGCGGCGTTGGCGGACATAGAACGCTTGGGCAATCTGGAAATTCCCAATCACCTCAAAGATTCGTCGCGCGATTCCAAAACGCTGGGGCACGGCAAAGGGTACAAGTATCCGCACGATTTTGAAAATCATTTCGTCGTTCAACAATATCTGCCCGACGGCGTGCGCGATAAAATTTATTACACGCCCGGCGCGCTGGGCGACGAAATCCGCATTGCCGAACGCTTGCACGTGTGGCGCGCGCAAATGGGCAAGGAGCAAACCGCCGCGCATGAATGAAATTTTTGCCATCGGTCATTCGACGCGCCCGTTCGATGCCTTTGTAAAATTATTGCACGCGCACGATATCCAAATCCTCGCCGACATTCGCACCGTTCCCAAATCGCTCCACAATCCACAATACGCGCAAGCGAATCTCGCGCCCGCGCTCGCGCGCGAAAACATCCGTTACGTGCATCTCCAACGTTTGGGCGGCTTGCGTAAAGCAAAACCCGATTCAATCAATTTGGGTTGGGAGAACGCCAGTTTTCGCGGGTACGCGGACTATATGCAAACGCCCGAATTTGAACAGGGCTTGGACGAACTCATCGCGTTGGCGCAAGAGGGACGCGTGGCAATGATGTGCGCTGAAGGCAACCCGTTTCGCTGCCATCGCCAATTGGTCGCGGACGCCTTGACCGCGCGCGGGATTCCGGTCTATCACATTGTCAGCCGCAAAACCGCGCGCTTGCACGAATTGAATCCGCGCGCGGCGGTCGAAAATCAGCGCGTCACCTATCCCGCGCCCGCGTCGGCGTGAGCGAACAAAACACGCGTTTCAAACGTCTAGGTTTTGTCAAATCGGCAGGATTTTTTAGCGCGCACATCCACCGCCGTCCTGTCACAACTAGAGGGAATGTATGCAACAAGCACAATCGCATCTCGCATCCGTCTCGCATTTTCTGCGGGAACAACTTTTTTATCCGGTCTTGTTATCGAGTCTGCTCGGCGTCGCGTTCTTTGCCGTACATGCGCTGTGGAGCGATTCGTTCGCGCACAAATTCTTGATGTGGAATCTGGGTCTGGCGTGGATTCCATATTTATGCGCGCTCGCGATGGCGGCGCTGCACGAACGGCGCGCGCGGGCTTGGCAGTACGTGATTCCCGCGCTAGCGTGGCTCTTGTTTTTTCCAAACGCCGCTTATCTCGTAACCGATTTGGTGAATCTGTACGAACATCCGCCCGTGCCGTACTGGTACGACATTGTATTTTTTGCCACGCTGGCATGGACCGGTTTGCTGCTCGCCGTCGCTTCGCTGCAAATTGTTCAGCGCATGGTCAAAAACGCGTGGGGCGTATTTTGGAGTTGGATTGTGGTGTTGCTTGTCATCGGGTTGAACGGTGTCGGCATTTATCTCGGCCGCTTTTTGCGCTGGAACAGTTGGGACATTCTGACCGACCCGTTGCCCATTTTACGTGACGCGGCGATGCCCTTTTTACATCCTTTTGCCTATCGGCAATCCGTCGCCGTCATGCTCGTCTTTAGCGCGCTGCTGTTTGTCTGTTATGTGAGTATCCTTTCGTTTTCCACACGCGGCGCGCGCCCTGAAAACGGAACGCGCCCACCCCGTACGATGGAATGAATTCTTTTGCGCCGCGGCGCCGCGCGTCGCGTCTCGACGCGCGCCCCGCAATCCTCTGGTTCACTCTTACAACTCTGTTGTTGAGCGCGCTGTGTTTTGGCGCATTGGTCGTCCGCGCCGTCTCGGGCGAGTGGCTGGAATTGAAAATGGAAAGCGCGCGCGTGCGCGTCTTGCAAATGCTGCCCAAGCCGTCCGCGCCCGACCACGTGCCGACGCCGCTTGCCGCCGTTGCAAACGCAACGCGTCCGACCATTGCCTGGCGCGCCAATATCGCAACACGCACGCCGACTACCGTCGAAATTCCGCTCGCATCGTCGGAACTCACCGCCACGCCGCGCGCCACAAACGCGCCGACGGAATTCGCGCCCACGCGCGCGCCGACACACACCGTCGTCGCGCCACCCACGCGTTCACCCTCCATCACCCCTTCTGCCGCGAATTCTGCCGCGCTGCAACCAATTCAAGACGTTGTTCGACTCGGCGGCGTCACGCACGAAGCCCAGCGTTTCAACAACTGCGGTCCGACGACGTTGCGAATGTATTTTTCGTTTTTCGGATATCGGCAGGATACGCAGGTGCAGATTGCAAATATTTTGAAACCAAACAAAGATGATCGCAACGTCAGCCCCGCTGAATTGGCAGATTACGCGCGGCAAAAAGGATTTCGCGCGCAGGTGCGCGTGAATGGCGATGTCGAAAAAATCAAAGCGTTCTTGTCGAACGGCTTGCCGGTAATGATTGAAGAGGGCTACGACCCCGAACGCGCGCATCAAGGTTGGATGGGGCATTACTTGTTACTCACCGGTTACGACGAAAACGGCGTCACCGCGCAAGATTCATACAACGGACCGAATCAATTTGTGACGTGGCAGGCGCTGGATGAACATTGGCGACATTTCAATCGCACGTATCTCGTCGTGTACACGGATGCTTACGCGGACGCGGTGCAAGCCATCCTCGGCGAAGATTTGGACGACGCGACCATGTACGCCAAAGCGGCGCAGCGCGCGCAGGACGAATGGAATGTCAACGCCGACGACGCGTTCGCCGCGTTCAATCTCGGCTCGTCGCTCGTCGGTTTGGGCGAATACGACGCGGCGGCGCAAGCGTTCGACCAGGCGCGCGTGTTGAAATTACCGTGGCGCATGTTGTGGTATCAATTCGGTCCGTACGAGGCGTACCTTCAGGTCGGACGTTATGACGAAGTGATTGCGCTCGCCGACGCCACGTTAAAGCCGACCGGCGATTTGGAAGAGTCATATTATTATAAAGGGCGCGCGCTGGAAAAATTGGGGCGCTTGGCTGACGCGCGCGCGGCGTTCGAGCTCGCGCTCCACTACAATGCCCATTATGACGCGGCGCGTCAAGCATTAGCTGCAATGTGATTCGACGCGGCAGGTTTCCCAAAACGGTCGCGCGTATTTTCCGATGGAACAAACCGAAACAATTTCGCCCAATTCGCAAACGCTGCCCTGGTGGCGGCGTTTGATTGCGTCGTCGCTGCTAGCGGAACGCGCCTTGACGCTTTCGGCGCTCGTCGTCGCGCTGGGTTTTTTCTCGAGCAAAATTTTGGGTTTGGCGCGCGAAGTATTGATTGCGCGCGCCTTTGGCACGAGCGCGGAATTGGATGCGTTTCGCGTCGCCAACACGTTTTCGGATATGCTCGATTCGGTGGTCGCGGGCGCGACGATTGCGGCGGTGTTTATTCCCGTCTTTAGCATGTCGCTCGTGCGCGACCAAGCCGCGCGGCGCGAGGGCTGGAAATTTGCGAGCGCGGTGTTGAACGACATGTTTTTGCTCATGACGGTCGTCGTTACGCTCGGCATAATTCTCGCGCCGCAATTGATTCAATATTTTATCGCGCCGGGCTTTGACGCCGCGCAGCAAGCGCTGGCGGTGGATTTGATGCGCATCGTTTTGCTCGCGGCAATCGTGTTTGCCGTTGGCGGAACGATTACGGGCATCTTGCACGCGCACAATCGGTTCGCGCTCGCGGCAATGGCGGGGCCCCTGCACAATCTCGGCATTATCGGCGCCATTTTTTTTCTCGTGCCGACGATGGGCGTCTATGGATTGGCGTGGGGCATTGTGCTTGGCAGTTTGTTGTACTTGGCGATTCAAATTCCCGGCTTGATTCGCAGCGGCATGATTTGGTTTCCCGTCGTCGGGCGCGGTCAAAAGAGCATGAACGAAATGCTGCATCTGCTCCCCTATCGCATCGTCACAACCAACGTGGGCAGTTTGACGCGGCTCATCATGAATAATCTCGCATCGTTTCTCGGCACGGGCAGCATCAGCGCGCTCAGCTATGCGTACATGTTGTGGCAATTTCCCGAAACGTTGATTGGCACCGCCATCGCCGTAGCGGTGTTCCCGCGTTTGGCGCAGCGCGTGGCGGCGCAAGATAAAAAGGGATTTCGACGACTCTTTCACATTACGCTGGCGACCATTCTCGCGCTCGCCATTCCGTCCGCCATCGTAACGTTTTTATTTTCGCGGCAAATTGTCACGTTGGTGTTGGAACGCGGCGCGTTCGACGCCGCATCCACCGCGCTCGTCGCGCCGGTGTTGGCGTATTTTGCTTTGGCGATTGTGGGCGAAGCGGTATTGGAATTGACCGCGCGCACTTTTTACGCGCAGCACGACGCGCGCACGCCAATGTTTGTCACGTTGGGCGCAATGACGTTACGCCTGGCGCTGATGTTCTGGTGGCGCGATCTTTTTGGCGCAGCCGGTTTGGCGTTCGCGTATGCCGTCGCGGTTTGCGCCGAAGCCGGCGCCTTGTATCTATTGGCGCAGCGGCGTTTTCTCCGCGACTGAGAACCCGCCCAAAGATTGAACGCGCCACATTCCTCCCCAAATTTTTTATTGCCGATTTTCGTTGGGTGATTTCTGATTTAATCGTTTTCCCTGCAAAATTTGTATAGCGCGCGAATGAATTCGTCGCTATGTCTACGCGCCTATCCCGCTTGTTTATAGCAAGCGCGTAACGTGAGTTATAATCAAGCTGTACGTTAGGCAAGCTCAAATCTGCACTTTCAAGATTCAAAAAAAGGAGACAACGATGTCTAATAGACCTGACCGCAACATTGGTTTGGAACTGGTGCGCGTGACCGAATCCGCCGCGCTGGCTGCCGCGCCGTGGATGGGACGCAATCGCAAAAATGAGGCGGACAAAGCCGCCGTGGACGCCATGCGCTTGATGCTCAACACCATCGAAATGGATGGCGTGATTGTGATTGGCGAAGGCGAAAAAGACAAAGCGCCGATGTTGTTTAATGGCGAACGCATCGGCAATTACGACAGCGGGCGCGAGGTGCCCAAATGCGATTTGGCGGTGGACCCGATTGACGGCACGCGTCCGCTCGCGCTCGGTTTGCCGAATGCGCTCGCGGTCGTCGGTTTGGCGGAACGCGGTTCAATGTTTTTTCCGGGACCCATTGTGTACATGGACAAGTTAGCCGTTGGGCCCGATGCGGCGGGCGTAATTGATTTGAACGCGCCAGTCGCCGATAATCTGCACGCCATCGCGCGCGCCAAAGGCAAGAGCGTGACGGAATTGGTGGTTGTGGTCTTGGACCGGCCGCGCCACGAACAATTGATTTCGGAAATTCGCGCGACCGGCTCGCGCCTGAAATTGATTTCGGACGGCGATGTCGCGCCGAGCATCGCGGCGTGCTTGCCCGATACGGGCGTGGATGTGGTGATGGGCGCGGGCGGCGCGCCGGAAGCGGTCGTCACCGCCGCCGCGCTCAAATGTCTGCACGGCGAAATTCAAGCGCGCCTGTATCCGCGCGATGAAAAAGAAAAGCAGCTCGCCGAATCGTTGGGCTATGATACCAATCACGTGTTCAACTGCGCGGAATTGGTCAAAAGCAACAATGTCTATTTCGCGGCGACGGGCATCACGGGCGGCGAATTGCTGCGCGGGGTGCAATATTTTTCCGGCGGCGCGACGACAGAATCTTTGGCGATGCGGTCTCAAAGCGGCACAATGCGCCGCATTCAGGCGGTGCATCGCTCGGAAAAACTCGCGCAGATTTTGCACGACCAACGCGAACGGATGGCAGAACGCGACAAACAGAGTTAATGCAGGTTCAACGCCAAATTTACCAACTCATGTTACGCAGCACAACGAAAAAATAGCGTGAAAACGTATGACAAATTTCAAATTTGTCTTACCCTTGCGTAACGTGAGTTACCAAAATAGGTTGGCGCATTGTCCACAAGACCCCAAGTGTTTTCATCGCGCCGCGCGACGCGATAGATATGCTTGCCACAAAACATTTGGGGTCTTGCCCGCGCTTATTTTGCCCGCCCGTTTTTTTGAGGCGCTTTTTATTGACGTTTTGACAAAAAGCTGCTATATTTGGCGCGTAAGTGATTCGTCGCCCACTCGACGGATTCCAGTTTGTGTTGGACCTCACGATTCCGGCGTTCGCCCCACACACCGACCTTAACCCAAATCAAGTTCACGTATTGCGTTTGAGCCAAAAAATAATCGTCCCTGACCTTTGGTCAGATTTGCATATCACCCTAGTCGCCTCTGCATACGCTCTCGTCCAAATGAGTTTGGACGCGCGCGCAGAGGATAGTTTGTTATAACCTCCCAAGCGTTCACGCTCGACCTCGCGCTGTAATGGTTAAAACTTTATTGCGTCACACAGAACGGACGCCGATACATACCCCTGCGCGTGTCGAGTGAAACGGACAAGGAACCCAAGATACATGCCCCGCACTCCTGACGTTATTGTCAACGACCATATCAATTACGCCGCGCTCGACAGCAAATCGCTTACCGAGCTGCGCGACCTTGCCAAAGAGCAAAATCTCACTGGCTCTTCTAAATTAAAAAAGAATGACCTCATCTTTCGCCTCTTGCGCGCCAAAGCGGAACGCGAAGGGCTGATTTTCGGCGGCGGCGTGCTGGAAATTGTCCAAGACGGCATCGGCTTTTTGCGCTCCGACCATCTTTTGCCGGGCGACGAGGACGTTTATGTTTCGCAATCGCAGATTCGTCGTTTCGGACTTCGCACCGGCGATATGGTCATTGGCCAAGTGCGTCCGCCCAAAGATACGGAAAAGTATTACGGGTTGCTGCGCGTCGAAGCCGTCAATGGCATTGACCCCGAATCCGCCAAACAGCGTCCCGATTTTGACAAGCTCACGCCGATTTTTCCCAATGTCCAATACAAATTGGAAACCAAGCAAAATATCCTCGCTACGCGCGTCTTGGATTTGCTGGCGCCCATCGGCAAGGGCCAACGCGGTTTAATTGTTTCGCCGCCCAAAGCCGGCAAGACAACTTTGCTCAAGCAAATTGCCAACGCCATTTCTGAAAATTATCCCGAAGTGCATTTAATGATTGTGTTGATTGGCGAGCGGCCCGAAGAAGTGACCGACGTGGACCGTTCGGTGGATGCCGAAGTATTCGCTTCGACGTTCGACGCCGAAATCGAAAATCAGGCGCGCGTGGCAGAAATGGCTTTGCAGCGCGCCAAACGCTTGGTCGAAGGCGATAAAGATGTCGTCATTATGCTCGATTCCATCACGCGCCTCGCGCGCGCGTACAATTTGGTGGTGCCGCCCAGCGGTCGCACCTTGACCGGCGGTTTCGACCCCGCCGCGTTATACCCGCCCAAGCGCTTTTTCGGCGCGGCGCGCAATTTGGAAGAGGGCGGAAGTTTGACTATTATTGCGACATGCCTCGTGGACACCGGCAGCCGCATGGACGATTTGATTTATGAAGAGTTCAAGGGCACCGGCAATATGGAGGCGCATTTGAATCGCAAACTCGCCGACCGCCGCATCTATCCCGCGATTGATTGGGAACGCAGCAGCACGCGCCGCGAAGAATTGCTCATCGCCGAAGATTTGCTGCCGCGCGTCTGGACGTTGCGCCGCATGTTGTCGCAAATGGGCGGCGGGCCCGAAGAGATTGAGCTCGTCGTGGAACGCATGGCAAAAACGCGCAGCAATCGTGACTTTTTGCAAAGCTTGAACCGCGGCGATTTCTGAAATACAAAATATCTCGATGCACGACCCAACTAAATTTCTCCAAGTTCGCGTGACGACCCTTTCCACGCGCGTCGTGGACCGTCTCGAAACCTTTCGCGCGGAACAGCGCAACAATGTATCTCTGCTTACGCGCTTGACCGCGCATCTGGGCGTTATCGCCTTGGTGTTGATTGGCTTGTTGTTGGGCGGTCTGCAATTGCAAGCTGCGCAACAGCCGCGCACGTACGACCAACCCGCCGCGCAGTCCGCCGGAATACCTGATGTAAATCTTGACCAATCATACAATCAGAGCGACATTACGCTCTCGGCGGTGCCATTCACCAGCAAACCTAAAAAGGATCGTCGTGAAGTCACGACATACATCGTCCAGCCCGGCGACAATGTGAGCGTCATTGCCGCGCGTTTTGGCGTGACGCCCGATTCGGTCATTTGGGCTAACGCCAAACTGGAAGAAAATCCCGACGCGCTGACCGTCGGACAAACTTTGTACGTGCCACCGGTGAGCGGCGTGCTGCACAAGGTCGCCAAAGGCGAAACGCTTCAAACCATCGCCGCGCGTTTCAAAGCCCAAGTCAGCGATATTTTCAACGACCCGTTTAATCAATCCATTCACGATTTCAAATCGTCGCCGCCGATTCTGGCGGTGGATGGCTGGATTATGGTGCCCGGCGGCAGCAAGCCGATTGTGCAGCGCGTGATCCAGCGCGGCAATATCGCCGCGCCGGGCAATGCGCTCAAAGGCACGGCGAATTTTCAATGGCCCACCTCCGCGTGCATCAGCCAGTACTTTTGGGGACGGCATCCGGGCTTGGACCTTGCCAATTCAGCCGGCACCGCCGTTAATGCCGCCGACGCGGGCTTTGTCGAATTTGTCGGTTGGGACAATACCGGTTATGGCAACATGATTCTGGTCAATCACGGCAACGGCACGTTGACGCGGTACGCGCACTTGAGCGCGTTCGCCGTCCAAGCGGGTCAATCGGTGCAAAAGGGGCAACTCATCGGACGCATCGGCAGCACCGGGCGCTCGACAGGCCCGCATCTCCATTTTGAAATTATCGTGAACGGAGTCCATCGCAATCCCATCGGCGTCGTACAAGGTCGGACGCCGGGGCGTTGCAATCGTTGACCGTTTCAGCGCGCGGGGTATTTGCCCCGCGCGTTTTATTTCAGCCCATCATGTTTTTGTTACGCCCGTGGAATGTCGGCAAAATTTTTGGCATCCCTCTGCGGATTGACCCAAGCTGGCTTGCCATATTTTTGTTGTTGGTGTATCAACTCGGTTTTGTCGTCTTTCCCTATGCGTTGGGCATCGCGTGGCGTCCCGGCATTGCGTGGGATGTGCTTGCGCTGGCGGTCATTGCCAGTCTCTTGCTGTTTGCCAGCGTGGTCGCGCATGAACTCGCGCACGCTTTTATGGCGCGCTGGCGCGGCGTACCCGTTTTGGGCATCACGCTTTTTATTTTTGGCGGCGTCGCGCAAATCGCCGACGAACCGGATTCGCCCGCCACTGAATTTTTGATTGCCATTGTCGGACCGTTGATTTCATTCGTCCTTGCGCTGTTGAGCGGCGCAGTTTGGATTTGGCTGCAAGCGTTGGATGCGCTGGGCATGTTTGCGGCGACGCCCGCCCAACGCCTTGTGTTGTACGTGTCCGTCATTGCGTTTTATCTCGCGCAAACGAATCTGCTCTTGGCTATCTTTAATCTCTTGCCCGGTTTTCCGCTTGACGGCGGACGCGTCTTGCGCGCGGCGATATGGGCAATGGTGCGCGACCAACGGCGCGCGACGTATTGGGGTATGTTGAGCGGGCGCGTTATGGCGGCGTTGTTGGCGGCGGGCGGCGCGTATTTACTGTGGCGCGGCGAATACGGCGGCGTGTGGTCGTTCCTCATGGCGTGGTTTCTCTGGCGCGCGGCGAACGACGCGTATCAGGCAATGCTCGCGCGCGATGTCTTGAAACAAGTGACCGTCGGCGAATTGATGCGCGCGCCGCTACAGCGTATTAGCGAAACGTTGAGTTTGCGCGAATTAGCCATCGCATTCACGGGCTGGTTGAAATCGCCCGCGCTTGCCATTGATTTGAACGGCAACGCCGTCGGGCTGGTGGCGCTAGAGCAGGTCCGCAAACGCCCCGCCGCCGAATGGGAAGGATTGCGCGTGCGGCAAGTAATGCAACCGCTGGCGCTCGAGACGAGCGTGCAGCCCACCGACCTTGCGCTGCGCGCGCTGGAACTTTTGACGCGGGGCGAACAGGAACAGCTCACGGTCGTCCAAGACGGTCAAATCACCGGAGCGATTGGGCGGCTCGAATTGGCGCGTTATCTTGAAGCGCGCGGCATATAAAAAAAGTTGCGGCGCAATCAAAACGGAACGAATCCCGCGCATCATTCTTTTTGCATTGTAAATTGATTTGCATATAATTGTGCCGCATTGCACAAAGTCGTGCGTCCTTTTTTTGTGCGCGCGTATAGCGCGCGCTTTGGTGTAGGCGGGCAGTGAAAGCATGAAACAACGCGAAACGTTCCAACGCGTGCCGATTGATTGGCGTTTTGTAGGACAGCTCGGCATAACATTGTTTGCGTTGACGATACTGCCAGTAATAGGCGGCGTATTATTGGACCGACTGTTACACACTTCGCCCGTCATTACCCTGTTTATGATGCTTCTGGGTTTTACGCTTGGCATCTTTACCATCGCCAAAGGTGTTGCCGCCCGGTACGCCCGCGTTACGGCGCAACATTCAAACCCACAACAGGTCGGAGGAGACCAGTGCTAAAAAATCCAAAATTGTGGATTGCCATCATTGCGTTAATTGCCGTCGGCGTGGTAATTAAACTGTTCTTTCCCTTTACCACTGAGGCGGTGCGCGCTTCTGTCGCCGTCGCGCCGGAAGTGATATTTGAAATCGGTTCGTTTCCCGTGACGCCAACCATTTTGACAATGGTCTTGGTGTTTATTTTGCTGGTCGGGTTTGCATTTATCTCGACGCGTAAAATGGAAATGGTGCCGGGCGGCATGCAAAACCTGATGGAGACCATCATCGAGCAGATGGTCGGGCTATTTGAAAGCATTGCGGGCCCCATGTGGGCGAAATTCTTTTCGATTACGGCGACCATCTTTTTGCTCGTCATCTTTTCCAATTATCTCGGGCTGATTCCGGGCGCCGGTTCCATCGGTTTCATCAAAGTCAGCCCCGAAACGCACACCGACATCAAAGACGGCCAAGTGTGTTTCCAAGATCAAGAAACGCACGAATGTAAACCGTCCGGCATTTTTGTGTTGGCGGATGCGCCGGCTTTTATTGACACGTACGAACTGTATTACAAGTCGCAAATCGAAAAGGGCATCGAGGCGGAACTGCACGCCGCGTTCGTGCCGATTTTGCGCGCGCCTTCGTCGGACATTAACATGCCGCTCGCGTTGGCGCTCGTGTCCGTCTTTATGACGCAGGTGTACGGGATGCAAAAGCAGGGGCTGAAATACTGGACGCGCTTTTTCAGTTTCGGGCGTTTGCTCAAGGGCGATATTGCGTTCGGGCTCATTGACGTTTTTGTCGGCCTCGTCGAGCTCATCAGCGAAATCTTTAAAATCGTCTCGTTCACCTTTCGTCTTTTCGGCAATATCTTTGCAGGCGAAGTCATTCTCCTCATCATGGCATTTCTGTTTGCCTTATTGCCGCTCCCGTTTTACGGCTTGGAATTTTTTGTCGCCTTTATTCAGGCATTCGTTTTCGCGGTCTTGACCGCCGCCTTTATGCGTATTGCTACCGCCGAACACGGCGGCGGCGGCCATGAGGGCGAAGCGCATCATTAGTAATCTTTGATTTATGATTTATGATTTGCGATTGCGGACTCGGTCGCACAAATCATAAATCCGAAATCAAAAATCATAAATCATTTCACGGAGGATTCTCATGGACGCAGAAGGAGCCCGTCTTTTAGCAGCCGCATTCGCAATTGGTATCGCCGCCATCGGTCCCGGCATCGGCATCGGCTTGATCGCTTCCGGCGCGTTGCAGGCGATGGGGCGCAACCCCGAAGCCGCCGGCACGCTGACCACGACCATGTTCATCGGCATCGTGTTTGCGGAAGCGTTGGCAATTTTCGGTCTGGTTATTTCGCTGCTCATCGGCTTCAAGATTTTCTAAGCGGAGCAAATAACTCGAACTAAAGGGAGACCGCCATGGAAAAACTTGGGGTGAATGTGTCATGGTTACTGGCACAACTCATCAATTTCATTTTGATTCTGGTCATCTTGCGCCTGCTGGTGTACAAGCCCGTCTTGAACATGCTGGCGACGCGCAAACAAAAGATTCAAGAATCGCTCGAATACGCAGACAAAGTCAAAGCGGACGCGGCGCTGCAACAAAAAGATTTTGAGCGCAAGTTGGACGACGCGCGCCGCGAAGCGCAATCTACCGCCGCTTCCGCCCAAGCCGCCGCCGAAAAAGAACGGCAGCGCATTTTGGCTGAAGCGCAAGAAGAGGCGCAAAAAATCAAAGAAGCCGCGCGCGGCGAGCTCGATTACGAGCGCAAACAAATGGTATCGGAATTGCGGCAACAGGTGATTGACCTGTCCTTGCTCGGCGCGCAGCGCGTCATTGGCGCGAATCTGGACGACAAGAAATCGCGTCAGCTCGTCGAAAATTTCTTGAACGAAGTAGATTTCGGCGCCAAAGCGGGAGCGTAATATGGCAGATGCAGCTCTGGCGCAAACTTATGCGCGCGCCGTCTTTGAAAAGGCGGTTGAAAAATACACGCGCGATTTACACGCGCTTGATCACGCGGTGACGAACAGCAATCTGTTGACCCGCCTCGACAACGCCGCCGAGTCCTTTGAAAGTAAAAAGGCGCTCATCAACGGCTTGGTGCCCGCGCAAGCGGACCCTGAAGTGCGGAATCTGGCGCTGTTGCTTGCCAGCAAAAACCAGATGCACTTGCTTGCGGATGTGGTGAACGCGTTCGACCATTTGGTGGCGCAGGGGACGCCGGGCGCGTTGGGCATCGTCACGTCTGCCATCGCGCTCACGGCGGCAGACAAGGAAAAATTGGAAGCCAAACTGCGCGCGCAGTACGGCGACCAATTGAATTTCGAGTACCGTCTCGACCCCACCATTCTCGGCGGCTTGATTGTCCGCATCGGCGACGTGGTCATTGACGGCAGCGTATCCGGCAAACTCGCCGTGATGAAACAAAAATTGGAAACGGCGCGCTAGAATGCAATATGCACAATGCCGCAGGCGCAATGGTTGATCCATTGAGCAGGTCGCATTGAGCATTCCGCATTGATTTACTATGGCTCTGAATGTAGCAGAGATTACCGAACAAATTAAACGGCAGCTCGAGTCCTTTGAAGCGCCGGTCCAGAAAATGGATGTCGGACAAATCATGGAAATCGGCGACGGCATCGCGCGCGTTTCCGGCTTGTCCAATGTCATGGCGGGCGAACTCGTCGAATTTCCCAAAAACGGCGTGCTGGCGCTCGCGTTAAATCTAGAAGACAATAACGTCGGCGTCGTCATCATGGGCGATTACGAAAATTTGGAAGAAGGCGACCTCGTACGCAGCACGGGCCGTCTCGCTTCCGTCCCCGTCGGCGCGGGTCTGATTGGCCGCGTCGTCAACGCCGTCGGACAACCCATTGACGGCAAAGGGCCCATTGATTCCGCCTCCTTCCGTCCGGTCGAAATCATCGCGCCGGGCGTCGTCCAACGCCAACCCGTCAAATCGCCCGTGCAAACCGGCATCAAAGCC
>WBZO01002156.1_pt1 | contig 26872 bp, 22 predicted proteins | sample 5204261 | NCBI WGS metagenome assembly WBZO01 (sample SAMN12412400, study PRJNA552823) | activated sludge metagenome | isolation source: activated sludge from anammox sidestream of wastewater treatment plant... | place: USA: North Carolina | collected 2017-09
ACGGGAGTTGAAACAACAGCGCAACTTAACGAAATGGCGAGTAACACAACCGCCGCAAGCATTATTTGAATTGACTTTTTCATAACCAATCTCCTTTTGATTTTGTGTCATGGGCTTGCCGCCCAACTACGGTTTATACAGCCCGCCGGATAAACCGCTAAATTGACGGTATATACAACGAAAACGCCGTATAATACCTTATATACTTACATACTATACGTCCGAATTATACAGGCTCTTTTCTAAATGCGGAAGCTAAATTCAAAAACATAACATGGCTTTCTCAAAGTACGGGTTTCAGGCTCTTTTGCGCACGGATTTCGCGGATCGAACGGATTTTTTTCTTTTTTTCACAGAGAATTCCGCGTTATCCGTGTAATCCGCGTACCGAAATTGGTTTTTTTCAAGCGATAATGAGAAAACCATAAAAAACATAAAAGCTGAAGGAGAAAAACATGAACCAACCTCCCGCGCCCCCTCCGCAAGGCAAAAAACTCCTCGAGCAATACCGCGAACAAATCCGCCTCAAACAATACTCGTTCCGCACCGAAAAAACTTACCTGCACTGGGTGCGCGAATACATCCTCTTCCACAACAAACGCCATCCAAAAGAAATGGGCGCCCCTGAAATCAGCCAATTCATCACCCATCTCGTCGTCGCCCGCCAAGCCTCAGCCTCCACCCAAAACCAAGCCCTCAGCGCCATCCTCTTCCTCTATCGCAACGTCCTCCGCCTCCAGTTAGACGAATCTCAACTCAGCCTCACCCGCCCCAAAAAAGGCAAGCGCGTCCCCAACGTCCTCTCCAAAGAAGAAGCCAAATTAATCATCGCCAACGTGGAATACCCCTACAAAATCATGGCGCAAATCATGTACGGAAGCGGACTGCGCCTCATGGAATGCCTCCGCCTGCGCGTCAAAGACATAGATTTTGAAAATCATAGCATCCTCGTCTATGATGGGAAGGGCGGAGACGACCGTACTACCATGTTGCCCGATAGCCTCATTAATCCCCTGCGCGAACACTTGATTAAGATCAAAACGCTTCACCAAGCGGACCTCGCGGCTGGGTACGGCTCCGTCTACATGCCCTTCGCTTTAGAGAAAAAATACCCCGCCGCCTCAAAACAATGGATCTGGCAATATATTTTCCCCGCCTCCGCGCTCGCCGCCGACCCTCAAACAGGCATCGTCAACCGACATCACATCCACGAAACCGCATTACAACGCGCCATCAAAAACGCCCTCGCCCTCACCAAAATCAGCAAGCGCGTCACCCCGCACACCTTTCGCCATTCCTTCGCCACCCACCTACTTCAAAGCGGCTACGACATTCGCACCGTTCAAGAACTGCTCGGACACAAAGACGTGAAAACCACCATGATCTACACCCACGTCCTCCAGCGCGGCGGCTTAGCGGTCAAATCTCCGCTGGACGCTTAATCCATTGCGCTGAAACCGCCAAGAATATCTGAATAAATGTCAAAAAAGAAAGCTGTTTAGTAACAAATCATCATAAAACTCTTGACAAAAATAAATAATCGTTATAGAATGAGGGTATGGAAAGCATTATCGGCACAAAGCGCCCCGATCGCCTCGATAAAATTGACCACCACATCATCCATGCCTTGCGCGGCGATGGGCGGGCGGCATTTGCCCAACTTGCCGAACAACTCAAAGTTTCGCCCGGCATGATCCGTCAGCGTTACAACCGCCTCGTGGAGCTTGGCTATCTCAAAGTAGTCGCCGTCACCAACCCGCCCATGATGGGCAAACGCACCATGACGATGATCGGCGTGAGCACAGACGGGCGCAAAATGATGAGCGTTGCGGAAAAGATCGCCAAATTTGACGAAGTCGTTTACATCGTCGCCACCAGCGGCAGATACGACCTGATGATCGAAGTCTTTTGCGACGATAACGAAGGCCTCTTTCGCTTTATGACCGAAAAACTCGCCAAGGTAGACGGCGTTCTTGAAACGGAATCGTTTATCTATCTGAAGATCGTTAAGGAAATTTATTTTTAGAACGGGAATCCGCTTCGCGCCCGCTCGGGCTTGCCGAAGCTTCCAACCAACTTAATCCGCCTCTTGAAAATCGTCAGGAGCGGAACCATAACCTGAAAGGTATAAAATGAAAGCGTTCGTTTGTAATATCAAGAAAATAGGGGATGCGTTTGTAAAAGCGTATTTAGCGTCGTTGATGATCGTCCTCAACCCAAACAGCCAGAGTAAAGCGCCCAACCGCTATTAATTATAGAAAAAGACGGCATAAGGAATTATGCCGTCTTTTTAATTACCGATGTTACTTAAGTAACTCAAGTTGCTACCTTTGCAATGATTTTTATTAAAACGTAGTTGCTAAGAGCTTTTTAGCCGCGAATTACGCGGATTTTCGCTAATCGCTTCAAAAAAATCCGCGTGAATTAGTGAAATTCGCGGCAAAAGATTTGCGGTAACAACTTAGGTTAAGTAGTCGGTCGAAATAAATTTTACAAACCATCGTTCAAGGCGGCGTCCCCGCCGCCGAGGACGGCGGCTTGAGCAGAGAGCGGATTGACGCTGATCAAAGAAGAAAAAATCCGCGTCCAGAAATAATTTCCGATAATGCCTAATCTTATCAATCTAGCCCGCGCCAGCGGGCGATAAAACGAATGGAGAATATCCTATATGAAAGTATTGCTCATCGGAGTCGGCGGCGTGGGCGAAGCCATTGCCGCAATTGCCAAACCGCGCCCCTGGCTGGAACTCATGGTTCTGGCGGAATACAACACCCAACGCGCCGAAGAAGTCCAAAAGAAATTGGGCGACGCCAAGCGCTTCCCGGTGGAATTTGTGGATGCCAGCAAAAGCGCAAGTATCGAAGCCTTGGCGCGGAAATATCAAGTGGATTTGATCATGAACGCCGTAGACCCGATCTTCAACGAGCAAATCTTTGACGCGGCTTTCAACGCCAACGTCAAATATATGGATATGGCGATGACGCTCTCCCAGCCGCACCCAACCGAGCCGTTCAAAAAGACCGGCGTGAAATTGGGCGATTATCAATTTGAAAAAGCCGCAGACTGGGAAGCGAAGAACCTGCTGGCTTTGGTGGGCTTTGGCGTGGAGCCCGGCATGGCGGATGTGTTCGCCCGATACGCGGCAGACGAACTTTTTGACGAGATTGACGAAATCGGCATCCGCGACGGCGGCGATTTATACGTTGAAGGTTATGAATTCGCGCCGACCTTTTCCATTTGGACGACAATTGAAGAATGTTTGAACCCGCCAATCGTTTACGAGAAAGAAAAAGGCTGGTTCACCACCGAGCCGTTCTCTGAACCGGAGACGTTTGAATTCCCCGAAGGCATCGGCAAAGTGGAAGTGGTCAATGTGGAGCATGAAGAAGTTTTGCTTGTGCCGCGTTGGATCAAAAACGTCAAGCGCGTCACTTTCAAATATGGCTTGGGCGATGAATTCACCGAAGTCTTGAAAACGCTCCATAAATTAGGCTTGGATAATAAAGAGAAGATCAAGGTCAAAGGCGTGGAAGTTGCCCCGCGCGACGTGGTTGCCGCTTGTTTGCCAGACCCCGCGCATTTGGGCGATAAGATGAAGGGGAAGACCTGCGCGGGGACGTACGTGACCGGCTCAAAGTCCGGGAAGAAGCGCGCGGTTTATCTATATCAAGTTGCGGATAATGAAACCTGTATGCAAACTTGGGGCTGTCAGGCAGTTGTGGCGCAGACGGCTTTTACGCCGGTGATCGCGATGGATTTGCTTGAACATGGTCAGTGGCAAGGCGCGGGCGTGCTGGGACCAGAAGCCTTTGAACCTAAAGTCTTTATGCAAAAGATGGCGGAATACGGCTTCCCATACGGCATTCAGGAAATGCCAATTCGTTAATAGATTGCGACCTGTAAGGATATAGCAAGCCAGCGCAAAGCCTGCGCTGGCTTATACTTGTTAAATGGACGTTGCGAAAACTTTCGACAAGCTGGAACTTTTGCGTTTCGCCTTCAAAGATTTGCAGGAAGACGAACTGCTTCAAATGGCGGCGCTGACCGAGATCAAGACCTATCCGCCTAATCATGTTTTGTGCCGCGAAGGCGCGTACGAAGAAATTTTTTATATCATCGCTGAAGGCACAGCCAGCATTGTCAAAAAGTTTGACGAGCAAGGCGAGGAGCGGCTTTTACGCATTGTCAGCCGGGGAGATTTAGTCGGCGAAATGGCGATGATCCAAGCCGCGCCGCGCGCCGCCACCGTGCGCGCCCTCACCGAACTCACCGCGCTGGAAATGGAGAAGCAGGATTTTGAAACCATGCTGGCGCAAAGCCCGCGCATGGCGCTGGAGATCATCCGCACCACGTTGACTCGAATGCGCGAAAACGATCGAATGCTGATCGAAGATTTGCGTAAATCCAACGCCGTGTTGCAACAATTAGACCGTAATAAATTGGAATTTATTCAAGTGGCGGCGCACGAATTACGCACGCCGTTGACCGTGCTAAAAGGGTATGCCAAATTATTGAGCGCTTCCAGCGAATTAAAAGCTAACGCTGTTTTAGGCGAAGCGCTCGGCGGCATCCTCAAAGGCGCAGACCGAATGCACGAGGTGGTCAATATGATGCTGGACGTTTCGCGGATTGACAGCGAGACGCTGAAGGTTTTGCCGACCATGCTTTCCGTGAAAATGATATTGGCGGAACTCCTCAACGCTTTGAAGCATGAGAGCGCCGAGCGAAATATTGAAATCACAATCGAACAGGACGAAACGCTGAGTTACATCCACGCCGACCCGTCTTTGCTCCAAAAGGCTTTGTATCAATTGCTGGTCAACGCGATCAAATACACGCCGGATGGCGGCAAAGTGAACATTAGCGTTCAGCCCGCCGTTTTAGACGAAAAAATCCCAGCCGTGGATTTCCGCTTTGAAGACGCCGGCATCGGCATAGACCTTGAACATCACGAATTGATCTTTGAAAAATTCTATCAAGTGGGGAGCGTGGCGTTACATTCTTCCGGCAAGACGGCGTTCAAATCCGGCGGACCCGGCTTGGGCTTGGCGATCGTGCGCGGCATTGCCAAAGTGCATGGCGGCAAGGCATGGGTGGAAAGCAAGGGGCATGATGAAGCCGCTTTTACGGGGAGCGTCTTTCACCTGCAACTGCCGCTAGAGACTCAACGAACTTAGTAATTCGCGCAGGGCTAGCGCTTCCTCCTGCGTGAGCGTTACGCCTTTGCCCATTTTCGTATGGTCGGCAGACCAATCGCGCAGATCGTATTTTGGCTCTCTATCGTTCCAACTGATCAGGTTCAATTCCTTCGCCCAGCCGCTCGCGGATTTTGAAATCACGCCCAGATTGCGAATAATTTCATATTTGATCTCCGTCATTTCTTTTTCCTTTCGGGTTATAGCTTAGGCGCGTTATCGGTGGTGATGCCGACCAATTCTTTCATCAGCGGCGCGATGGCTTGCTCCAGATCCGCTTTGGATTTGAACCATTCCCGCGAAGCCAGCAAATCTACATAATCCAATAAAAAGCTGATTGTCTTAAGCCGACTCTGATCGCTGGATGCGAGGTCTGGATGCGGATGTTCTTCCAAGCGTTCGCGCAATTCGGCGGCGTAGGCGCGCTGTGACTTGAACGGATCTTGCCCCGCCATTTCCGGGTTCAAATATCCGGCAGTTTGCCACTCTGTGGCTTTTTCAAAGAGCGCTTCCAGATGGCTCAATTCCACCCAGGCTTTTTCGGCTTCTGCGGGCGTGAGCGGCGGCAGGCGTAAGCCTAAATTCACCAGCGCATTGCGGAAGCGCGTTTTATACAGCTTCTTCAACTCGGCGATTGCCGCCGTATCTAAATGTAGTTCTTCCCAACTTTCCATTTGTTTCAACAGCCAATCTAAATGCTGTAATTCCATGAGCGTTTGCGTGTCCCCTTGAAAGCCGCATTCAGCGCACGGTTTCTCGATTTGAAAATTTGCATTTTGACATTTAGGGCAATTCATACGCCGATTATTTCATATTCTCGGCTCAAATGCAAGGAACGCGAAAAAAGCGCCGATAAGTTTTATGCCGTTTCTAATTTTGCGGGCAATGTCGACTCCGAAAGTACTATACTTATGCTTAAGGAGTGGAAGTCTCTAAAGGAATGGACTAAAGAACCTTTCACCACAGAGAACGCAGAGTCCACAGAGAGATTTCAGAAGGGTCTCTCCGTGTTCTTCGTGCGCTCTGTGGTGAAATTTTTTGAAAGCCCACAGAATTAAGTAGTCGGTCGAAATAAATTTTACAAACCATCGCTCAAGGCGCCGTCCTCGCCGCCGAGGACGGCGGCTTGAGCAGGGAAATTCCGAAAGTACTATACTTATGTTTAAGGAGTTTGTTCAATGGAAAATAAGCAGATTATTTTAGGCTTGACCTTTATCTGGTGTATCTTCATGGGGATTACCGTTTGTTCGATCGGCTTGGGCGCGGCTTTTCCTTCTATGAACCGCATTGCCAAGCCGTTCGTTTGTCCGCGCGGCGAGATGCAATTGGAAACGCAGGAATATAGCCCGTCTCCGATTGAGAGCGTCACCACGCTGACTTGGTACTGCGTGGACTCCGTCACTGCCGAAAGAGTTGAACTGGGCATCTTCCCGATGAGTCTTTACGCCGGCGCGATCTACGGACTTTTGCTGTTCCTCGTCATTTTTGTAGGCGGCAAAATATGGATGGGCAAACTCCCGCGCAATGAAGCGGCTGGGAAAATTCAGCGCGCCAGCGCGGCATTTACCAAGCGCAGTGATGCGTCGAGCCGCGTGAGCCGACTGCAAGAGTTGAAAGAAATGCGCGCGGCGAACTTAATCACCGAGTTGGAGTACGAGCAAAAACGCGCCGAAATTCTACAGGAGTTGTGAGCCGTTATTCAGATTTGAGCATTGACGCTTGGTTGCGCATCCCCCAAATGGGGCGGGCGTGATTGACTCGGCGCGGGTATGATTGCGCGCTGAAATGGACACACAAGGAAAAATGAAAGCCGAGAGCAGAATTTCACGCGGGCAAAAGCTGGAAATTTTGCGGCGCTTGTTTCGCAGATTCTCTTTTAGCCGGCTCTCCCGCGCCGAAAAAGCGGATGCGCTCCGCCGCATTATGCACCGACTCTCCGCCAGCGAGATGACCCAGCCCGAAATATTGGAAGCGCTGAAGCGCATCCTGCGGCATTATGTTTAGAATATTTCAAATAAACTGAGCGCGGCATAAACCGCGCCAGCGACCAAACCAAGCGCGGCGAGGACTTCTAACCAGCCGATTAAAGTATCTAACCAAGCCGGGGTGAGCGGACGTTGTTTTCTGTATTTTCTTTTCATAGGCGGGCGATTATAAAGCAAATGTAAATTTGGGATTTTGAGTTTGTATTTTCAAACTCTAGCGGATTCGCCGCCAGTATTCCGCGCTTGTGACGGTCTCTACTCGTTTGCCTTCAACCAATCTAAAAATTCGCGCCCAGTGATGATTGGAATGGAACGAAATTCTTTGAGGTCAAGCAAATGTTTATCTCCGCTGACGATGTACTCTACTTTGCCCGCTATTGCCGCTTCGAGAAATTTATCATCTTTTGGGTCGTCTTCGATGAATCTGATTTTTTCTTCTGCGACGACAAATTCTGAGAACTGATATATAAACCCTGTAAGCTTGTCTATGGTTTCCTGTTTCAAGCCAAATTTGGGGCGATTGAGGACGTCGAAATATTCGTCTACTACATCGGTTGTAACAACAACTGTAAATTTTTCCTCTCCCCATTTCTCTAAAATCAAAACCAGCGCGCCGCCCAACGCGCTGGAAATGATGATGTTTGTGTCGAGAACGACGCGCTTCATTACTTTCCATCTCTTACAGCGCGGATTTCAGCGTCAATATCCTCTTGGGTGATGTTGAGTCTTTGGGCTGTTGCTTGCGCATCTCTTAGCGCTTCTTTGAAATCCGCTTTGATTTTTTCTTTATCAGGCAGGCTGATCTTCAAAAAGCGGATAAACGCTAATACGTCGGCTTGACGCGCTTCGGGCAGGGTGGCAACTTCGCGGAGCAGGGTTTGTTCAAATGTGGTCATGGTTCACCTCAATTTCAATTATACAACCTGTCATTTCGTTTTTACCCTTTGTTCTACGATGGCAATCTATTCCTCGCGCTAAGTAGTCGATCGTAAGCATTTAGAAAACAAATCCCTGCTCAAGCCGCCGTCCTCGGCGGCGGGGACGCCGCCTTGAGCGATGAAAGCAGGTCTGCAACTCCGTTTTTGTCCGTGAGTCCGTGAAAGAGTCCGTTGACCAACCGCGCACTTAAACCTGACAGGTCTTATCGTGACGATGGATGATTGGACTTCTCCGAATGCGGGTGGAGTCTGTTAATCATGGTTCTAATGAGACCTGTCAGGTTTTTATCGTAACCTGCCCATTCATCAACATCGGCAAAAACCAATCGCGCAGTTCTATCAGTGTTTTATTTTTTATATATCCTACTTCAACCAAACCTGACAGGTTTTATGGTGACTTGAGTCGGTTGTAACCTATCAACGGGGAAAGATTCGAGTCGGTCATAGTTCTAATGAAACCTGTCAGGTTTTTATCGTAACCTGACCATTCATCAACATCGGCAAGAGCCAATCGCGCAGTTCTTTCAGGGTTTGGGATTCGAGTTCAAGTTTATTTTGCATTTTAAAAGTCGGATAAATTATTTTTTGGTACTCTTCAAGAATATTTTTATCTGGCTTTAAAACTTTCAAAGAAAACAAATCGTCTTTTGTTATTGAACCAAAAGTTGTTCCGTTTACATTTCTTCTTTCATAAACTTGCTTGAAATCTTTCATTACTTCAAAAAGATATGTAATGGCATCGTTTTTACTATTTAATGCAGCAAGACCACGCCCAATAGAACAATCTTCTTTAGCAATATTAATTGTTCCAACAGGCGCACGAACACTTAACAAAATATCTCCTGTTTTAGCAAATCTTGTTGGTTGCGTTGTAAATTGACGAACTGAGGGAAAACGACTTCCAAAATCGGTAGAACCTTGAAAGAAAATAATTCCTTCTTTATCTTCATTATAAGATTCTCCAGGAGGAGATTGTCCCATTGTAATATTTGCGACATCACTTAATTCTCCCACCTCCCAGCCCAGCGGAATTTCTCTTTTCAACTCGTCATTCCAGACCATCTTCCCGCCAGCGGACTTGTAAGGCTTGCCTTGCTCATTCGGAAAGTCAAACTGCACGAACCAATAATCGTATAAAGTCTTTGCCATAGACTCTAACTCGGCGTTGATGCGGGCGTTGAGTTCGATTTTTGCATCTAATGCCGAGAGTACAGCGACGATTTTTTGTTGGGTGGGGAGGTTGGGTAAAGGAATTTCTAATTTTCTAAAATTCGTGGTCGCTTGTGCTAAAGCAGGAACACCAACATGGTTTTTGAATGATAAAAGTCTTTTTTGACCTTCGGCAGTATGAAAATAGTAAACAAAAAAGGCGGGATCTGCTTTATCTCTTTTTAGCCTAACCCGAAATTGGCTTTGCGAAATGACATACGCATCATATTTTGAATTTTCAGGAATAAAGGAAATTTGACCTAATGTGCCACGATGTGTAATGACAATATCGCCTTTTCGTGCAATAGCTTTTTTGTATGTACTGGCTTTTTCTTTAGTGACATACTTAAATTCATCTTCCACCAATCTAAAACCATTGAGATTAAAACCGTTTAGCACAGGAACACCAGACGAGACAAAGTTCTCCACTTTGATGTCAGAACCAAATGGTCCCATTGAAATTTCGTCAATCAATTCTGATAATGGAGTGAGTGCCTTACCCATACATCAATCCCCTCAACTGCTTCTTGATTTCATGGCGTGAGGTGACAGTCACTTTAAAAGTGACTGTCACCTGTGGTTGTAAATTATTCATACTTTAATCCACCCAATTGTTTTTTAATTTCTTTTTCCAAATCTTTGCTTTCAGAAAATAATGAATCGAGATTCTTTTGAAAGTCATTCATCTTTTCGCTGAATTGTTTGGGCGTTAGGTCGGTGTATTCAATTTTCACGTCAAAGTATTGCCCCGCACTAAAGGAGTAATTTTTTTCTTGAATTTGCTCGTAACTCACCAGCACAGAAAAATCGTCAGATGGCTGATGCAGGTTGAAGTCCGAAATGATGCGGTTTTCTTCCTCTTCAGAAAGCAACGTTTTTTGATTCTTGCCCTCTTTCACGGTTTCGCCCAGTTTAGAAGCATCCATCAAAACAATTTCACCTTTGCTGTTGGCTTTATCCAAAAACAAAATGGAGACGTTCGTGCCAGTAGTGGCGAAAATATTGGGCGGCATAGAAACCACGCCGCGCAACATTTTTGAATGCACTAATTTTTCACGAATCTTTTTTTCAATACCGCTTTGGGCGGTTAAAAATCCAGTGGGCACAACGATGGCGGCTTTACCATTTGGCGTAAGCGAATACATAATGTGTTGAATAAAGACCAAGTAAATCGCCATTTTATCTTTATCTTTATTGGGCGTTTTGGGAATGCCCGCAAAAAAACGCTCGTGATTTTGTTTGCTATCGAGGTCACTGCGAAAATTGCTAAAATCTAATTTGAAGGGCGGGTTAGAAACAATGTAATCAAATTTTTTGAGTTCATTATTTTCTTTGTGATACGGCGCAACCAACGTGTTGCCCTGAATGATGTTTTGAATAGAATGTACCAAATTATTTAATATCAAATTCAAACGCAACATGCCGCTCGATTTTTGCGAAATATCTTGCGAGTAAATGGTGCAACGCTCTTCTCCAATTTCATGCGCCAGGCTCATCAACAACGAGCCAGTGCCAGCGGCGGGGTCGTAGGCGCTTACGTTTTTTACTTTTTCGGTCACTAAAATTTTCGCCATAATTTTTGCAACGGCATGAGGCGTGTAATACTCGGCATACTTTCCGCCGCCGTCTTTGTTGTAATCTTTAATTAAATATTCAAAGATGGTGGCAAAAAAATCAAATTTTTGATTAAAGATGCCTTCAAAACTAAAATTGACTAACGGATTAATCAATGCCCGACAAAAAGCATCGCGCTTCGAACTGTCGGTAATATAGTTGCTGATTTCATCAAATAGTTTTATCTTCGCCCCAGAATCGGTCTTGACCGAGAAAATATCGTTATTGAAAATGGAGATTTCGCGCAAAGTGTCATCGAAGAATTTGGCAAATTCTTCACGGTTTTGGTTTTTGAATAAATAAGAAAGATAATGTTCGCGTTTTAATTTGGCGCTATCGGCGCTCATGCGTAAAAGAAGCATTTCATATTCTTTGTCGCTGTAATTGGCAACTTCTTGCTCCCAATTGCCGGCTTTGCCTAGTTTGGGGTCAATTTGTTTTACCTCATAGCCAAACTTATCATTCATAAATTTGTAAAGAAAAGTCTGCGTGATGATTTTGTATTCATTGCCATCATTGCCCAACCCATAATCGGCGCATACGCTTTTGAGGCTGTCAATTAGTTGTTTGGTTTTGCTGGTGAAGTCTTGTGTTGGTAACGCCATTCATTCCTCTGTGGATGCTGAAAACATCTCATATTTTATTGTCCAATCCGCAGGATGCTGAAAACATCCCATATTTTATTGTTCAATCCGCAGGATGCCGAAGGCATCCCATATTTATAGCCGATTGATGATGTTGTAATTATATACGACCCCGCAGGGGTCGCACGTTTTTTTTGCGCATACCGTTATAAATATTTGACCCCGTTAGGGTCAAAATCAATGCCATATATATCATCCAATTTTTCACAACGCAGGATGCCGAAGGTATTCCATTTTTTATTGTTCACGCCACAGGATGCCGAAGGTATCCCATATTTATAGCCGATTGATGATGTTGCAATTATATACGACCCCGCAGGGGTCGCATGTTTTTGCATTTGCCGTTATAAATATTTGACCCCGTTGGGGTCAAAATCAATGCCACGTGTGATATTGCCCACCAACAGACCTCGAAGAGGTCAAATCTTTACAGCCATCAAAAGAATAGTCACGCCGACCCCAACGGGGTCGAATGTTCTTTCAATTTTTTTATTCCAGCCAATCGAAGAGATATTCATCTTTATATTCAACGGCAAAATTCTTTAGGAAGGTCATGTATTCATCTTTGAACGATTGTTTTTTATGATGTTCCTTTTGTTTCATAACATATCCAATCACATTGTCTAAACTAGAGTGGCTGTACGAAAATGCTCCAAACCCTTCTTGCCATTGAAAATGTGCTGGTGTAAACCGTTTTTCTTTAATAAACTCATTTGACGATTTCTTCACTTCACGCACTAAATCCGAAAGGCAACAGGTAGGTTTCATACCAATAAAAATATGAATGTGGTCAGGCATTCCGTTAATCGCCAGCATTTTTTGTCCTTTGTTTTGCACGATGCCTGTAATGTATTTATATAATTCTGTCTCCCAAGAAAAATCAATCAATGCCTCACGATATTTCACGGCGAAAACAATTTGAATATAAATCTGTGTGTAGGTGGTCATAGAAAATATCCTTGTATGCTACATCTAACATTTCACCATATTTATAAAATTTGACGGCATTGTCATTATACGACCCCTGCGGGGTCGAACGTGATTGTTTGTCTACAAGCTATACATATTTGACCCTTTCAGGGTCAAGCATTACATCCCTTGAAATTCGTTGATGTATTCTTGCGCCAGCAAGCCATTAATGTATCTCGCCGCATCAGGGTCTAATGGGATTTTGATTTTATCAAATGCGGTCACTACCATTTGAATTAATTGCTGAGAGAAATAGCCTTCATTCTTCAACAAAGGAGTGTTTAGCAAAACTTTTTCGTCTGTTTTTTCTTTAATTTCTAATAAAACTTCTTGCACTTGGCTCTCACGTTTCGAGATGTTGCCTTTTTCCATAATACGCTTATGTAGGCGCGCATATTTAGCGTCACTTTCATATTTGGCTCGCAACAAATTGTTTGTGCGGTTTAATTCCAATACTTTGTCGTAAATCTTTTCAAGCGCGCCAATGTTTTGCTTCATCTCATCTTGTGAAATTTCATCTAAATTGCGGTTGGCAAATAGGCGTTTGAGTTCTTCGTATAAATTTACAAAGTGTGGGTCTTTTTGGTCAAAGTTAGCGTTCAGGGCTTGGCGTGTTTTGGCGAGCGTATCACGCAGTTGGTCTGCAATTACTAATTCTTCTTCGGAGCGTTTCCAGAATTTGAAAACTACATTTTCCAATGCCACATTCAATAAATTGGTGGTATCTACGTCGTTTTGTAAAGATTCTTTTAAGTTGAGCAGTTCTAAATGCCGTGTGGTTTCATCCAGCATCAAGCGCAATTTGTTAAAGTCTAACTTTTCAAGTAAATCATAATGCCCATATAAACGAATCAGGTTGTAAATGCTCTTTGCGTTTTCTAACGCTTTTTTGATTTCCAAAATTGTCTTACGGTCGTCAATTTTGCTGATTTCTTGCGAGAAAATTTCAGCATTGCTGAGGTCGTAAAGAAATAGTCGGTCTTTGATGTTTATAATATCTTGTTCAATCTCTTCGCGTGATTTGAACATATCTGAGTAGTGTTGCATCTCATCGCCAAGCTCATCTTGCAATTCGTCAAAGTAGGCTTTATTGGTCTTTTTGAATTGTTCTTGAATATCTGCAAAATCTACCACATAGCCATACCGAAACTTTTTATAAGGACGGTTCACGCGGGTTAATGTTTGTAGCAGGTTATGGTCTTTCACCAAGCGGGCTAGATATAGTTTTTTCAGTCGGGCAGAATCAAAGCCTGTTAAGAGCATGTTATACACAAATAGCAAATCAATTTTTCCCGTTTTGAAGTTTTCAACTTCCTCTTTACGGTCATCAGTATCGCCGATATTGTGCAATATCAAGGAGGCGGTTAATTTCTTGCCTTGTTTGTCTGTATACTCTCCATACAGTGGGGCAGGCTCTTTGATGGCTTTGTACACTTCAACAGGTTCAATTACTTTTTGTTCAGGGTTATATTTATTAACAAAAATTTCAAATAATTTCTGCGCTTGTGCGGCGCTGTCGCAGACCACCATGCCCCCAATCGTATGGTCGTTGAAGACTGCTTTTCTGCTGTTAACGAAGTCTTCAACAATATAATCAAGCATAGGTTCTACAAAGCGTTCGTGTGCATATAAATCTTTTTTATCAATATCCCCTTTGCGAATTTTAATTTCCAATTCATCCAAAATCTGCTTCATTTGCAAGGCATAGCCTGTTTCAATATCTTCTCGAATCAAACGCAGGGTATAACCATCGGCAATGGAACGGTTGTAATAATACTTGTGAATGTACTTGCCGAAAATATTACGAGATTTCACATCTCCTACGATAAGCGGCGTGCCCGTTAAGCCTATCAAGATAGCGTTGCGGTCTGAGCTGTATAAATTTGCTAAAAAACTTCCGTTGGGATTGTAGCTTCTGTGAACTTCATCAAGAAAATAAATCCGCTGGGTTTGCAAGTCATAGTCATTTTCTTGTAGCACATCGCTTTGGTCTTGAAATTTTTGGATGTTAACAACCGTAATTTCTCGTTGTCCTTCGGTGTTATGAATAGACTGGCGAGATTTAAAATGCTTGAGTAAATCGTCCCTTGAATTAATAGTATTTACTTTTAATCCGCGACTTGTAAATTCACGGCTGGCTTGTATCATCAAATCGAGTCGGTCAACAATAAAATAGAACTTTGGCGCAATATTCTGGCGTTGAAAATAATCTGTCAGGTAAGCGACGTTGTAAAAAGCAAGCGCAGTTTTTCCGCTCCCTTGCGTATGCCAAATAATTCCTTGCTTAACTCCCTTTTCAATATTCTTTTCAATTTCTTTCGTGGCGAATATTTGTGGGTAACGCTGAATATGCTTTTCAAGCCCTGCTTGTTTTTGTAGATAAGCAAAACCATACTTAAGCAAGAAAGATAATCTTTCTCGGCTAAATAACGAAGTTAAAATTCGATTGGTGGGTGTGTTGGGCTCTTTATTCGTAATAAACTCAGGCGAATGTTTAATAGAAATGAGATTATTGTCTTTTAAAACAAAGTTCTCTAAAGTTTCATCTTCTGGCTTGAGTAATTTCTTTAAATCAAACTTGCTTTCTTCTCTAAAATAATTAAAATTCGCTTCTTGATACGAAGTTGTCGCATAGAAAGCGCCTTGTAATGGTTCGATGTCGTCGTTGTCGTATTCCATGTTATTTGAAAAAACAAGAATTTGCGAAATGTTGATGAATTTTCTAAATTTTTTATTTTTGAAACGGATATTAATGCGTTCTCGTTCTGCCAAAATTCCGTCTCGATTATTTGGTTTTTTCACTTCAATAAATGCCAGAGGCATTCCATTGATTAACAAAGTAATGTCGGGGCGAAACTCGTCATCGCCATTTTTACAGGTTAATTCTGTAACTACATGGAAGGAGTTGTTGTCGAAATTCTTGAAGTCAATCAAGCGTGGGGAAGTAGTGGAAGTAAGCAGGTTGTAGAATGCCCGCCCCAAATCTTCATTGTCAAGTGTCAGAGCTACTTCTTGATAAATTCGCTTGGCTTCGGTTTCATCTATATCATTAATTCGGATAATGGATTTGATAAAAACATCTGTAAATATATTTGTGTCTATATCCCACTTCGCTTTGGATAACGACACATAATCATAACCAAGCCTTGCAAGATGTAAAATTGCTGGGATTTTTACTCTAGTGTTTTCATTGAAGCTCATGTGTCTTTGACCTTGTAGTAATCTGGATAATTCCCTATCATTTCCCCCAAGTATAGCAGAACTAAAAAACCTGACAGGTTTTCATGGAGTCTGATTAACGAACTCCATCCGCGTTCGGTGAAGTTTAATCGTCTATCGTTACGATTCAGACTTCCGAAGTCTTTAAGACTTCGGAAGTCTCGGGCGCAAAAGAATATAAAGAATTAGTCATGCAATATATCAAAACCCGAAACTTACCTGATGAAGTCCGCAAATATATTCAAGAGTTGGAGAAATAAGCCTCGCCGCCCAGACCTCCGAGGTCTTTAAGACCTCGGAGGTCTTTTTCTGAAACGGAAATCCCAATTTGCCACAACCCCAGCCCAACTGTATAATTCAAAAAGACTATCTAACCAGCAAGCTATTAAACTAGCCAACTAGCAAACTAGAAAACTAGGAGACTTACATGCAATACAAACTTTGGATAGACGGCAAATGGGTGGACTCTAAGAATAAGAAGATGATGCAAGTTGAAAACCCAGCCACAGGCGAGAAAATTGCCGAGGTCCAAGATGCAACTCGGGAGGATGTCGAAGCGGCTGTTCAATCCGCAAAAAAAGCATTTTACGATGGACGCTGGAGTCGCCTTGCGCCTGCCGAGCGTTCCAAAGCCATTTGGAAATTAGCCGAACTGCTTGAAGAAAAATCAGAAGAATTTGCGCGAGTTGAAAGCCAAAACACGGGCAAGCCCTATAAATTTTTGAGCCTCGCCAGCGACGTCCCCTTCACCGTTGATAACTTAAAATTTTTCGCCACCGCCGCCCGCGATACGCACGGCTCGCACGCAGGCGAGTTTATGCCGGGTTACACCTCCATGTATCGGCGCGAACCCGTCGGCGTGATCGGTCAAATCACGCCGTGGAATTATCCTTTGAATATGGCCGGCTGGAAGATTGGACCTGCTCTCGCGGCTGGATGCACCATCGTGATTAAGCCCGCCCCGGGCACGCCGCTCACTACGCTCATGCTTGCGGAGTTGACCCAAGCCGCTGGCATACCCGACGGCGTGATCAATATCCTTTCAGGCGGCAACGAAACTGGTCAAGCCATCGCCGAGCATCCAGACGTGCGGATGATATGCGTCACAGGCTCATCTGGCACTGGTAAAAAAGTGATGAAGACTGCGGCTGATACCTTGAAGCGTGTTCATTTGGAATTGGGCGGTAAAGCGCCTTTCATTGTCTTTGATGATTCAGACCCTGAATTGGTTGCCGCTAAAGCGTCATTCGCCGCAACTGCCAACACCGGTCAGGATTGCACAGCCGCCACACGTATCTATGTGGAAAAAGGCCGCGCTAAAGATATGCGTGAAGCAGTGGTTGAGGCGATGAAGAATGTCAAAGTCGGCTCGCCGTTTGATGATGATGTGGTCATGGGTCCATTGATTTCAGGCATTCAGCGCGAACGTGTCTCTGCGTTTGTCGAGAAAGCCAAATCACAAGGCGCAAAAATATTAACCGGCGGCGGCGTGCCAAAAGAATTGGATAAAGGCTATTTCTACGCGCCAACGGTTATTACGAATGTAGAACAAGATTGGGAAATTGTGCAACAAGAAGTATTCGGTCCCGTCATCACCGTCCAAGAGTTTGATAATGAAGCCCAAGCCCTGCACTTAGGCAATGACGTGTTATACGGTCTCGCCGCATCTGTGTTTACGAAAGATGTCGGTCGCGCCATGCGCTTGACGAGTCAACTGGAATTTGGCACAGTCTGGGTCAATGACCATTTGCCGATCACGTCTGAAACGCCGCACGGCGGATTCAAACAATCCGGCTTCGGCAAAGACTTATCCGCCGAGGCAGTCGGCGATTATCAAATCACCAAGCATGTGATGATTGCTCACAGTTGAAAAAAAACGAATGGATACTAGAGGTTAGAAAATTACCTGTAAATCTCTAATCCCCAATCCCTAATTACCTATTCTCTAATTACCTAATCCCTAACACTCGGAGAACCAAATGGAATACAAATTACTAATTGATGGCCAGTGGGTGAATTCCGGCGAAATGCAGGAAGTGAAAAATAAGTATAGCGGTAAAGTCATCGGCGCTCTGCCAGTTGCCACAAAAGCGCAAGTGGACGAAGCCATTGATGCGGCGGAACGCGCCGAAGATGTGATGGCGGATCTGCCCGCGCACAAACGCGCCGAGATTCTTTTGCGAACTGCGGAGTTGTTGCGCGAACGCCATGCTGATTTTTCTAAAACCATCGCCGCGGAAGCGGGCAAGGCGCTCAAATTTGCGCGCGCTGAAGTGGATCGCGCCATCAGCACATTTACGATCGCTTCTGAAGAAGCCAAGCGCTTGCACGGCGAAACCATCCCGCTGGATGCAGTCCCGTCAGGCGAAGGCTTTTTTGGGTTCTGGAATCGCCGTCCCGTAGGCGTGATCGCGGCGATTACTCCGTTCAATTTTCCTCTCAACCTCGTCGCTCATAAAGTGGCTCCGGCTCTCGCCGCAGGCAATACGCTGATATTAAAACCCGCAGAGAAGACTCCGCTCGCCGCGGTGATGTTATGCCAGGCGCTGGTGGAGGCGGGCTTGCCAGCCGGCGCGATCAATTTGGTCAATGGCGAGGGCCCAACGGTGGGCGAGTGGCTGGTGACGGATGCGCGTGTGGATAAAATTACGTTTACGGGTAGCCCAGTGGTTGGCAGGCGGATTTTATCTATGGCGGGGATTAAGAAAGTGACGCTGGAATTGGGCAATAACTCGCCGGTGATTGTTGCGCCGGATGCGGATTTGGATTTCGTCGCCAAACGTTGTGCGGTGGGCGCGTATTACAACTCCGGGCAGGTGTGTATTTCCGTTCAACGGATTTATGGACAGAAGCAGGTTTACGAGCCGCTTACCGAAAAATTTATCAAAGCCACTGAGGGATTGGTAGTGGGCGACCCGCTGGACGAAAGAGTGGACGTGGGCCCGATGATTGACGTCCGAGAGGCGGATCGCGTTGAAAGTTGGGTTAATGAGGCGCAAGGCGCGGGCGCAAAAATATTGACGGGCGGCAAACGCGAAGGCGCAGTCTATTATCCAACCGTGCTTTCAAATGTGGCGGAAGATATGAAAGTTGTAGCGGAGGAAATGTTCGGTCCCGTCGCCTCTGTGATTGCATGTGACGATTTTGAATCTGCCTTGCAACAGGCAAACGATTCTAAATTTGGTTTGCAGGTGGGCGTATTCACCAATGACGTGAATCGCGTGTTCAAGGCGGTCAAGCGCTTGAACTTTGGCGGCGTGATCATCAACGATACGCCGGTCTTCCGCGCCGATCACATGCCGTACGGCGGCAATCGCCAAAGCGGGCTGGGGCGCGAGGGCGTGAAATTCGCAATGGAGGATATGACCAATATTCAAATGGTTGCGATAAAAACGGGTTCGTAATTAACGTGTCATTGCGAGCCCGTTGATCGAGTAGTCCTGAGCGGTTTTCCTGCATCGAACGCAGGACGATGTGCGAAGGGCGTATCGAGACCATGAGGGCGAAGCAATCCCCAATTTAATCAGGAGATTGCTTCGTCGCAAAGAACAAGAACGCTCCTCGCAATGACATACACATATAAGGAGAAAACATGGAACACAAACTTTGGATTGACGGCAAGTGGCAAGACTCGCAGGGCGGCAAGATGATGTCCATTGAAGACCCGGCAACTGGAAACAAGATTGCGGAGGTTGTGGATGCCAGCCAAGCCGATGTTGACCGCGCTGTGCAAGCCGCAAAAACTGCTTTCTATGATGGGCGTTGGTCAAAGCTGGCGCCGGGCGAGCGCTCCAAGTTGATTTGGAAATTGGCAGACGTGATCGAAGCCAATAGCGAAGCCATCGCCAAACTTGAATCCGAGAATACCGGCAAGCCGTATGCGTTTGTGAGTCTCGGCGGCGATGTGCCTTTTGCGGTGGATAACTTGCGCTTCTTCGCTAGCGCCGCGCGCGATACGCACGGTTCTCACGCGGGCGAGTTTATGCCGGGTTATACCTCTATGTATCGCCGCGAGCCGGTTGGCGTGGTGGGTCAAGTTGCGCCGTGGAACTATCCCTTTATGATGGCGGCTTGGAAGATTGGTCCTGCGCTGGCGGCGGGTTGCACCATTGTGCTGAAACCTGCGCCGGGCACGCCGCTCACTACGCTCATGCTTGCGGACTTCATCAAAGAGGCGGGCATCCCCGACGGCGTGGTTAATATCGTCACCGGCGGCAATGATACCGGTCAAGCCATTGTGGAACATCCAGATGTGCGTATGGTCAGCCTCACTGGTTCAACTGGCACGGGTAAGAAAATAATGAAGACTGCGGCGGATACGTTGAAGCGCGTGCATCTTGAACTCGGCGGCAAAGCGCCGTTCATCGTCTTTGATGATTCTGATCCCGAACTCGTTGCGGCGAAGGCTTCTATGGCGGCGTTTATGAACACTGGTCAGGATTGCACGGCGGCCACCAGACTCTACGTTGAAAAGAGCAAGCTCAAGGTCATGCAAGAGGCGGTGGTCGAGGCGATGAAAAATGTCAAAGTAGGCTTGCCGTTTGAAGATGACGTCCAAATGGGGCCATTAATCTCTGGCGTCCAAAAAGAACGCGTTTCCGGTTTTATTGAAAGAGCCAAAGCGCAAGGCGCGAAGATCCTCACGGGTGGCGGCACGCCCAAAGGTTTGGAGAAAGGCTATTTCATTGAGCCGACTGTGATTGGAAATGTAAAACAAGATTCGGAAATTGTGCAAAATGAAGTGTTCGGACCTGTGATCACCGTGCAGGAATTTAGCGATGAAGCCGATGCCCTGAGCAAAGGCAATGACGTGCTTTATGGTCTCGCCGCTTCGATCTTCACCCGCGACATCGGACGCGCCATGCGTCTCTCGTCTGCATTGGAATTTGGCACAGTCTGGGTGAACGATCACTTGCCCCTTACTTCCGAAACGCCGCATGGCGGTTTCAAGCAATCCGGTTTCGGTAAAGATTTATCCGCCGAGGCGATTGGCGATTATCAAATCACCAAACATGTGATGATCGCGCAGAGTTAGAAAATCCGTCATTGCGAGCCGCGTTCTTGTTCTTGGCGGCGAAGCAATCTCCTACTATGTGTAGGAGATTGCTTCGGGCGAAAGTGCATCGCCCTCGCAATGACGGGTTACTTAGTAGTAATAGCCTCAGACTTAACCTTTGAAGCAGAACTTTCTTTTTGCTCTTTCTTGAAAAACTGCGTCAGCGCTTCCCATTTTTGTTTGAAAGTTGTGCCGTACAAAACGCCCATGATCAACGTCGCCAGCCTGTAATGACCCATCTCGCGCAAGATGGTCGCAATGTCAATTTTTACAGGCGCGCCGCCAATCGCAAAGCTGTATGGGCGGGTAAATTGCTTCAAGCCTTCTTCGCCGTGCGTGCGCCCAAAGCCTGAATCTTTTGTGCCGCCAAAGGGAAGCATCGGCACGCCGAATTGCGCGATACTATCGTTGATGATGATTGAACCCGCTTCAACTCGGTCGGCGACTCGTTTGGCGTGATCAATGTCCTTGCTCCACACCGAAGCGCCCAAGCCGTAAGCGTTATCGTTAGCTAGGCGCAGAGCTTCTTCTTCGTCTCGTACCTTCATAATTGGCATGATCGGACCAAAAGTTTCGTCCCGCATGATCTTCATCGAATGATCTACATCCACTAGCACGATTGGATTGTAGAACATACCGCCTTCATTTTTCTTGCCGCCGATCAAAATTTTTGCGCCTTTCTCGCTTGCATCTTTGAGGTGGTCGTCAATGATTTTCACTTGGCGCGGATCGGTGATGGGACCCATAAAATATGGGCTGTTTGGCTCGGTGGAATATCCGCTCTTCAATTCTTCGGCTTGCTGAACGGCGAGTTTGGTAAATTCATCGTATTTGGACTCGACAACGTACACTCGTTCTACAGCCATGCAGGTCTGACCAGTATTAAAGAAAGCGCCCCAGGCGCCCCAGCGCGCGGCGGCTTGCAGATCGGCGTCTTCCAGCACGATCATCGCGTCTTTACCGCCGAGTTCAAGCGCCACTGGAGTCAAAGTTTCGGAGGCGGTTTGCATGATCTTTTTGCCGGTGGCGGTGGAGCCGGTCATAAAAATATAATCAGGCTTGCTGTTCACCAATGCCGCGCCGACTTTGCCGTCGCCATGCACGACGCGGATGAAAGGAGCTAATTCGGGAACTTTGGAAAATAATTTTTCAATCAAAACGCCGGTCGCCGCGGTCACTTCGGACGGCTTCAGAACGACTGTATTTCCAGCTAATAATGCCGCGATGACTGGCGGTATGGATAAGGTGAACGGATAGTTCCACGGCGCGATGATCGCCGTCACGCCATACGGACGGTATTCTACGTAACAGCGTTTGAAGATGTATAAGCCGGAATGCACGCGCTTTCTTTTCAACCATTTTGCGGCGTTCCAGCGATATTGCACGAGCATATCAACGGCAATGAATAATTCAAGCAAACCGTCTTGGCGGCTTTTACCGCAATCTTGATTTAATACTTCTGAAATTTCGTCTTTCGCGTCAATTAATACGCGCTGGAGTTTATGCAAAATATTCGCTCGTTCTTTGACAGTTTTTTGACTCCATGCCGGAAAGGCTTGACGCATTTCCTGCACGGCTTGTTTCACCCCCTCAGGCGTGGTCATGCTGACTTCCCCAAATTGAACGCCGGTGGCAGGATTGACAAAGGCTAGTTTTTCTGTCATGGCTTTCTCCTCTTTTCTAAAGTACGCTCATTATAAGCCTTTCCAAATCAAATTCTACTAAAGGATTTTTATATGACCAGTCAACTTTATCAGGACAATTTTCCGCACATGACTCCCGCGTGGAGTCGCATCTTCAACTTCGTCGCCGAGCGCGCCGAAGGCGCTTACATTTATACGGATGACGGCAAAAAGCTTTTGGATTTCACCAGCGGAATCGGCGTGACGAACACAGGCCACTGCCACCCGAAAGTCGTTGAAGCCGTTCGTGAGCAGGCAGGCTTGTTCCTCCATGCTCAGGCGAATATTGTGATTCACAAACCGCTCTTGCAATTGATCGAAGAACTTCGCAAAATTGTCCCCGCGCCGATTGATTCGTTCTTCTTTGCAAACTCCGGCGCAGAAGCGCTGGAGAACGCGATCAAAATCGCAAAAGTCGCCACCGGCAGGCAAAATGTGATCGTCTTCAACGGCTCATTTCATGGGCGCACACATGCCACGATGGCGCTGACTACTTCCAAAACAATTTATCGCTCAGGCTTTGCGCCTTTGCCGGCAGGCATTTACGTGGCGCCATTTCCGTATGCTTTTAATCTGGGCATGACTGAGGAAGAAGCCAGCGCTTACGCCTTGAATCAATTGGAATATTTGCTCGCCTCGCAAACTGCGCCAAAGGAAACCGCCGCCATCTTGATTGAAACGGTTTTAGGCGAAGGCGGTTATGTTGCTCCGCCAAAATCTTTTCTGAAAGGCTTGCGCGAAATTTGCGATAAACACGGCATTCTGCTAATTCTGGACGAAGTGCAATCGGGGTTTGGCAGAACAGGGAAGTGGTTTGCTTTTGAACATTATGACGTGATTCCCGATATCATCACCGCCGCCAAAGGCATCGCTTCTGGCTTGCCTTTATCCGGCGTTTTTACCCGCACGGATATTATGAAGAAACTGGATGTCGGCTCAATTGGCGGCACCTACGGCGGGAACGCCATCGCTTGCGCGGCGGGCGTCGCTACCATCCGCGCGATGCGGGATGAAAATATGCTGGAAAATGCAACTGAAAAAGGAATCCAATTGATGACGGGACTCCGCAAACTGCAGGAGGAATATCCGCAGATTGGCGATGTGCGCGGCAAAGGCTTGATGATCGGCACGGAATTTACCGCGAATGGCAACCGCGCCAAAGAGAAGCAGATGGTGAAGGATGTAATTCACTCTGCTGAAGAGAAAGGCATGTTGCTCCTCTCTTGCGGAACGTATGACAACACCCTGCGTTGGATTCCGCCGCTGAATGTGACTGGCGAACAAATCAATGACGGCTTGAAAATATTTGGTGAGGCGTTGAAGGAATCTGTAAAATAGTCGCAAGTCAAAGGTCAAAAGCCTCGACCTTTGACTTGCGACCTTCGACGAATTTAATTATGCCAAACACTCTGGATAGAAATAAACTCAAGCAACTTCTGGAAAATGAGGAAAAGCTCTTCCACAAAACCCACCCTAAATCATACGAACTCTATCAACGCGCCAAAAAATCTCTCCATGGCGGCGTGCCAATGTTATGGATGATTCGTTGGGCGGGATCGTTTCCCGTTTTCGTCAAAGAGGCGCAAGGCGCGCGCTTTACCGATGTAGATGGAAATTCGTACATTGACTTTTGTCTCGGCGATACCGGCGCGATGACCGGTCATTCGCCAACTGCAACCGTAGATGCAATCAAAAGTCAAATAGATAAAGGCATCACGCTCATGCTCCCGTACGAAGATGTGATCTGGGTCGGCGAAGAATTGCAAAGAAGATTCAAACTTCCTTATTGGCAATTTACGCTCACTGCCACCGATGCGAATCGTTTTGCGCTTCGTATGGCGCGCCTGCTTACTGGGCGCTCAAAAATTTTAGTTTTCAATTATTGCTATCACGGCTCGGTGGATGAAACCTTCATCACGCTCGATGAAGAAGGCACGCCCATGCCGCGTCCCAATAATCTGGGTCCGCAAGTCAATCCATTGCAAACAACCAAAGTGATCGAGTTCAATGATATTGCCGCGCTCGAAACTGCGCTTTCGGCGCGAGATGTCGCCGCCGTGCTTGCCGAACCCGTGATGACCAACATCGGCATTATTCATCCGCAAAAAGGTTATCACGAAGCGCTGCGCGAGATAACTCGCAAATATGGAACTTATTTAATCATTGACGAGACGCACACTATCTGCACAAGCCCGGGCGGATACACCGCCTCTTTCGACCTTCAGCCTGATTTCTTAACCCTCGGCAAACCCCTCGCTGGAGGAGTTCCCGCCGCCGTCTATGGCTTTACTGAAGAAATAGCGCAAGCCTTCGCCGAAAAATTAAACCTTGAAGACGCGGATGTCGGCGGCATTGGCGGCACGCTCGCGGGCAACGCTTTATCTATTGCGGCGATGAGAGCCACATTGCAAAATGTTTTAACCGAAGATTTTTACGCAAAGGCAATTGCCTTGCAGGAGAAATTCACAGCCGGAGTTGAATCTGTCATTCAAGAATTTGAACTCCCCTGGATCGTGAAACAACTTGGCAACCGCTCCGAATACTGGTTTCGCCCAACGCCGCCCAAAAACGGGGGCGAAGCCCACGCCGCCATTGATTCCGAATTGGATCGCTACATGCACTTATACGCCTTGAATCGCGGCATCCTGATGACGCCCTTTCACAACATGGCGCTGATCTCGCCCGCAACTACCGAAGCCGACGTAAACTATCACACGAAAGTATTTCGAGAGGCAGTGATTTCATTGTTTCAATAATTCAATAAAGACCTCCGAGATTTTCAAAATCTCGGAGGTCTTCTTGTTCATCGTGAGCCACCGGTGGGACACGAACCCACGACCTGCGCATTACGAGGGCGCTGCTCTACCAACTGAGCTACGGTGGCGTTTTTCTAAGCGGCGAGATTATAAAGTATCCTAAATATTATTGCAAGGCGAGGAAGATTTTCAATTTCAGCGCCGTCTATCTGCTGGGTAAATATGTTGAGAATCGCAATGCTTTCATATCACACTTGTCCGCTGGCAACTTTGGGCGGCAAAGACACCGGCGGAATGAACGTTTACGTGCGGGATCTAACTACCGAACTTGGCAAACTGGGAGTTCGCGTGGATGTTTTCACGCGCTCGCAGGATGAGCATGTGCCGCACGTCCTGCACGATCTAGGCTTCGGCAATCGCGTGGTGCATATCCAAGCCGGACCCGAATCTCCGGCGTCGAAAAAAGACATTGCCAAATACATCCCTGAATTTGTGGAAGGCATCAAACAATTCGCCTGCGAAAAGGGAATTCATTACGATTTGATTCACAGCCACTACTGGATGTCTGGTTTGGCGGCTGAACAATTGAGCGACGCCTGGGGCGGAATACCCATCATCCACATGTATCACACGCTGGGGGAGATGAAGAATCGGGTGGCGAGATCGGAAGATGAACGCGCAGACGAGAATCGGCTCAATGGCGAGCGGCAGGTCCTCCGGCGGGCGGATCGGATCGTCGTCGCCACTTTGGCGGAGTTGACTCAATTACGCTTCCTCTATCATGCGGATGCGCGCAAACTTGTCGTCATCCCGCCGGGCGTGGATACTGCGCATTTCTATCCCATCCCCGCGGATGAAGCCAAAGAATGTATTGGCTTGAAGCCTGACGATCGCATGGTTTTGTTTGTCGGCAGAATTGAGCCGCTCAAAGGCGTGGACACGCTGATTACCGCCATGAGTTGTTTGGATCTACATGGGCTTAATAAACCCGTGCAACTTGCAATTATCGGCGGCGAGCCAAACGCTGAAGATATGACCGCTGAAATGGCGCGCCTGCAAAAACTGTGCGATGACTTGGCGATGGGGCAAATGGTGGTTTTTCTTGGCAAGCGCGGGCAAGATACTCTGCCGTATTATTATTCCGCCGCCGAGGCGTTGGTGATGCCTTCGCTGTACGAATCGTTTGGCATGGTCGCGCTGGAAGCGATGGCGTGCGGCGCGCCGGTGATCGCCTCGGAAGTGGGCGGCTTGGGCTATTTGGTAAAAAACGGGGAGACCGGCTACACCATTCCGGATAGCGACCCAGAGATGCTTTCCGAAAAGCTGACGATCTTGCTCAATAACGCCGCGCTTCGCGCAACCATGAGCCTGCATGCCGCTACCTACGCCTTAGACTACGCTTGGGAAAAGATCGCCGTGCAGATTGTTGAGGTGTATAAAGAGTTGGCGACGGAAGAAATAAACGAAGCCGACAAGCCAATGTCAGGTTCGGACAGGAGTTCGGACAGGGTAGTGCACCAAAGCAGTAAAGGTAGTCAAGGTCTGCTGGATGATGATTTCGAGTTGGTCGTTAGATAAGGTCAACTTCTGACGCAATAAAATAAA